>Ga0209006_10000036_pt1 | contig 128006 bp, 106 predicted proteins | sample JacPin_JW_Ref_O2_FD_188567 | JGI IMG/M metagenome (GOLD analysis project Ga0209006, IMG submission 188567) | Forest soil microbial communities from Algoma, Ontario, Canada - Jack Pine, Ontario site 1_JW_Ref_O2 (SPAdes) (version 2) | ecosystem: Environmental > Terrestrial > Soil > Boreal... | reverse complement strand
CGATTTTATTGGAGATGCGATAGACCTCTTTTTTCTCGTCCCAGGAAAGATCGGGATCGAATTCCACGTTGAGCGTGGTCGCGAGCATTTCCGCCGCGAGTTCCTCCGTGTATTCCCCAGCAATTTCTTCACTTTCACCGAACGAGTGGTGCTCGGATAGGTAACCGAACATGGATTTATCGGCGGGAAGCGCTAGGCCCACACCGGCGGCGATCAGGCGGTGGGGTTCGCGCGTCTGATTCTCGCTGATTACGGTGAACGCGACTTGGCCGGGCTTAATGTGCTTCAAACCTTCGCTGCGGGAAATCAATTTGCAGTAAGGCGGGAAAATTGAGGAGACGCGAACGATGTTGCAGGCGGCAATTCCCGCGTTGCGCAGGGCCAGCTCGAAGCTGGATAGGCGCTCGCGGTGTTTCCCGACTCCCTTGGTGAGGAAAATTTTCTTCGCGACGAACGCCATGAGCGGTACCGAACTGCGGTGCCTCCACTGAATCGAGTCGAAAAACAGAGCGCAACAAAAATTAACAAGCACAAGTAGCGATGTCAATGGAATTCAGCGTCGCGGCGAGATGGTGATGCTGCAACAGTATCGTCGCGGCGCGCCGATTGTTACAGCACGATGAAAATTGTGCTGCGCGGGGGCGGCGGGGCTACGCGCCGAACGGCACAATCTCGGATTTTCCTTGTGATCGCGCCGCGCGAGCGGCATGTGCGTGAGACTGACGCGTGATGTTGACGCGTGAGGTGGGCGCGGCGTTTTTCCGGCGCGCGCGAGTGCGAAAATAAAAATGGGGACCCGCAGTGCGAGTCCCCATCGAGGGAAGTGCCGGATGGCGGCAGCGCCGCCGCGGTGCCTAAAGCTTTACCAGCCCCACCGGCCGTAGTAGCCGTAGTATGCCGGATACGGGTACGGTCCGTAGGGGTACCCATAATATCCGTAGGGCGGTGGATATGGACGCACCAGGCGCGGCCGAGGCGGCGCGGGTTTCGACTGCGCGTAATCTTGCGGAGTGACTGGGCGGAACGCCACGTTGCTACGCACGGTAGAGATCGTCACGGGATTCTCCAGCCGGAAAGTCAGAAGATCTTCCGGAGGAATGATCGTGGGCTTGCCGCGAGTGAGCAAAACTCCGGCAACGCTGGCGACAAATCCGGCGCCTGCCCCGATCGCCGCGCCTGTACCGCCGGCTGCGGCAGCTCCGATCGCGGCACCCGTTCCAGTAGTGAGGCCGATAGCAGCTGCATCGCGGCCGTTGGAAGTTCCGGCGGAAGCGTTCAGCAGAGTAGTTTGCACCGGCAGGAGCTGTCCGTCAACGAGCGTCAATTGGCTCAAATCGAGTTGCAGCCTCGAGACGCCTTTCACGCGACCGGCCCTTTTCGCATCGGTCACGTGGCCGATTATATTCTGATTGCGGCGCATCACTACCCAGCCGTCCACGACGATGGGCTGAGCGAGCGTGGCGATAAATTCATCGCCCGGTTTGTTGCGGTCACTCGAGAGCCAGTCGGAGGCGCGTACCTGGATCACGGTGCCGGCGGGAATCGTTAGCGATTCGGGCAGGTTCTCAGGCCGCCTGCGCGTGTAGGTTTGCAGCGGCGGTGCGGGCTGTTGATATTGCGGAGTTGGGGCCGGCGGCAACGGCCCGGTTTGATCCGCTGGCGGAGGCGGCGGAGGAGGAGCGGCTTCCTGGTCTGGTTGGCCCTGCTGATTTTGTGGTGGCTGCGCTTGCTGATCTGGCTGCCCTTGTTGATCTTGTTGCGGCTGCGCGGATTGATCTTGCTGCGGCTGCTGGTCCTGCTGCGGAGGCATCGCTTGGTCCTGCTGAGATTGCGGCGTAGTCGCGGGTGCGGTCGCCGGAGCTCCGGCCTGCGAGTTCGCTGGCGGGTTCGGCTGATCGGGCGGATTCTGCTGGTCCTGTTGGGCCAGCGCGGGCACGGCGCTCAGCAATATCCCCAGTGCCAGGACGCCCAGCGCCCTGCCATTCCATGGTTTGTATGCGTTGTGGCTTGATTGTTCCACGTTCATCGTTTACTCCTGTGGTGCATCTGTGGCGGCTCGGCAACTCCACGGGAAGCGCGGGGGCCGGCAAATTTGGCGCGGCCAGCTGGCGTTGTCCCGACGCTCCTTATGAATGATGGCGGATGCGCGCCCGGAGTTGTCTCCACGATGTGTAACCCGCCAACGCCAGAAAAGTTTCGGTCGCTGTTCGTCTATTTGGATGCAGAAGCCGCAGCTGACGATTTAGCGGCCGACAGGAGGCGATTGTTGCTTGCAGAGGAGTGGAACGCAAGGCGCCAGCGCATCCGCTACCAATTTCAGTTCACGCAGCTGGGGATGGGTGAAATCCGGGCCGGCGTCGCCGGCGGTCTTGCCCTTGCGCGAAATCTGGATCACCGCGGCGACTTTGCGGTCCTGCAGGATCGGCGCGCTCATGATCTTCTGGATGGCGTCGCCGCGCTCGGCTTCGGTGATGGGCATGGCTTCAAACACGGAAGAGTGCGGAACCACCGCGAAATGATTGATTACCTCGGGGCGTTTATCGCGCACGGTGCGGGCGGCCAGGGAATTTGTGCTGGTGAGCGGAATCTGTCCTACTTGGCGGAGTTTTTCGGGGACCACGAAGCGGAGGAAGCGGTCGTCCTCGGTGATGACCAGGATTGCCACTTCATGAGGTTTCACCGCGAAATTCTTGCTGACCATGTCCACTACGCGGTTTAATCCCACGAACTCGCCATCGGAGCTCTGGCGGACAACTTCGTTCACCCACTTTTTCAGGTCGCTGATTGATTCGCTGGACATGTCGGCGCTGTACTCGTTCGGGTCAGTCTAGCATTGCGCGCGGAGGCGGCTGCGGCCCAATCTCCGGATTGTATCCAAAGTGTAGCTAGGTGGTAGCGCATCCGGCCGGGTCAGTCAGCAAATTGCCCTCGTGCTTTAGCGGAGCGAATCGAATTTGGATTACTGCAGCCCGTAAACCGTTTCGTCCTCCGCGCGCCGCGGAGCTGGTGCCGCACCGCGAACAATCGACAATGCAGAAGGCGTCGCTGGAATCAGCGCACAGGAGTCGAAAACGAAGTTTGTAAACATCAGCTCACGATTTCCGGGTCCTGGTGGCGTGTATTTAGCACGGTTGAAGATTCGCTGGGTTGGATCGGTGGGAGAAGGAATCCAGTCTCTGTAACGCACCGAATTCCAGGTCCTCTGAGAACTGCCACGAAGATTTTCTACGACGCGGTAGTCCGAATAGAATTCGTCCAGATCCTGTCCTTCTTCGTTAATTCTCTCCGTGCGGGAATTCGTCATTTCTAAAAGGAGAAGATCGAGATCGGGGAGATATCGCACTCTCCCGGCTAGAATGCGATCGGGGCAAGGTTCGGTGCTCTTTAGGCGTGCAACTACGGCGGCGTCAATAGCTTGTTTGTCTTGCAATGCGCGCGGTGCAATCTGCCCGGCGCTGCGGCATCCGAACAACCCCCAGAAGCAGCTCAAGTCGGCATTGAAGGCCCGAGACGTCAGATCGGCAGGGGCATCGAAAGTGTAAGTTATGCGCAGAAACTGGTTTCCGCCGCCGGGTTTAACGCCGGTGGGTTCGTTACCACCCTCGATTCGATACTGAGGGCTTTCGTCGTCGCCACTGGTAACTTCGATCGAACGTCGACGCTGACTCCAAAATCCGTGAACACTCCGAACCGCAACGATTTCGCTCACCTGCATGGGAAACCCAAGTGCGGGCGCAATTCCGTACCCGATGCTGGAAACTTTCCCGTCCAGCAATATGACTCCCCCACGGAAACGGAGATAACGATACCCAAGCCAATCCGCGACGGTGAACAACCACGTGCCCGGTAACATCTCGGCAGGGCGTTCGAACGCGAATCTGTCAAACAGCAGCCAGTCGAATTCATTCGAGATCACCAAGTAATAGGTACGTTCCGTACTCGTGCCCAGCGGCCTGTCCCGCTGTCCGCGAACCAGGTAGGGAACCGTTCGCAGGAGTTCATCTTCGGTGGTTTGGTCGATTCGCAGGTGCTCCAAGCCATTCAAAACTGCGTGGATTCTTCGTGTGAGGACATACGTACGAACGCGCGCGATGACGGTCACAGCGAGCAGCAACAAAACAATCGCGAGATATGTGCGGCGTGCAAACGGGGATGTAATACGTCGCCAGACCCACACAGTTGCAGGAAACCGGTTAGCGAAGAGCATCTGTATATAGTGTAGTGGGTACATTAGCTTTTAGAAATAACTCTCAGCAGGTGCGGGACCTAACAATAACAGGCGTTTTCTAGAACTTTTTCAACGTAGGCGTAGCGAGTCGGGGTGTTGGTGGCGGATGAGGTTTCGACGATGTAAGTCTCGCTCGGAAGGAGTTGTTTCAGAATACGCCGTGACCCACGAATGACGACTACAGGATGGCGCGCACCACGCCGCCGTCGACGCGGAGTGCGGAGCCGGTCGTTGCTGAAGCGAGCGGACTGGCCAGATATACGATCATATGGGCGACTTCTTCGACGGTTTCGAATCGTTTCAGCAAGGAAGTGGGGCGGATGGTTTTGAAAAACTCGGCTTCGAAGGCCGCCATGTCGCCGGCGGCTCCCATTTGCGCGATGAAAGTCTCGGCTCCCTCGGAGAGGGTGGGCCCGACCAGAACGCTATTCACGGTAATTCCCGTGCCCGCGACGGATTCCGCAATACCTCGAGCAACGGCAACTTGCGCAGTCTTGGTCATACCGTAGTGAATCATCTCGGCGGGAATCTGTACGGCAGACTCGGAGGAGACGAACAGGATTCGTCCCCAATTTTTGTCGCGCATACCCGAAAGATAGTGGCGCGAGAGCCGGACTCCGCTCATCACATTGGCTTCGAAGATGCGGGACCAGTCCTCATCGGGAATCTGTTCGAAAGGCTTCGGTTCAAAAATCCCCATGTTGTTGACCAGGATATCGACTCGGGGAACGGCCTGGATGAGCTTCGCGCAACCTGCCGCGTTCGAAACGTCGCTCGCGACGCCCGACAGATCCGCTTTGGGATGCGCTTTCCGAATTTTGGTGATGGCGGGGTCCACGCGCTCCTGCGTTCTGCCGTTCACGACTACCGAGGCGTCTTCGGCCGCGAATGCGCTGGCCGCCGCGAATCCGATTCCAGCGGTCGAACCCGTTACCAATACTTTTTTGCCTGCGAGTTGCAAATCCATGAGCGCTTCCTTCCGTCGGCAGTGCGTAGAGTTTCCGCTGCGATTCAATTCAACTCAGCAGCTGCCCTGTTCGGCAAGATAGCATATTTTGGAGCGGTCTACTGACAGCGCCACTCCCACCGTCTTGCAAACTTTTGCGCGCGCAACTATACTGAAACTTCTGCGGGTTAAGGTTCGACGCGCTTGGAGTGTGCATGTCGGTTGCAGCGACTGATTCTAAGACGAGTTATCTCCTCGACAAATTGCAGTCCCTCAGCGGCGTAATTCCAATTGGAGCATTCCTGGCGGAACATTTCTGGTCGAACAGCTACGCGTTGGTGAGCGTGGGGAAATACAACGACGTCTCGCGCGAGCTGCAGCAGATTCCCTGGCGAATCTTTGTCGAAACCTGCGTGCTTTTCATTCCGATTCTGTTCCACGGGCTTTACGGCATTTACATCTGGTGGACCGGCAAGTCGAACGCCATCGGGCATCCATGGATGGCCAACTGGCTGTACGTGCTGCAGCGGTGGACCGGTTTGATCGCGTTCGTATTCATCGGCTGGCATTTGTACACCGAGCGGTTTCTGGGCCACGGCGTCACTTCTTACGCCGACGTGCAGCGCAACTTGATGAATCCCTGGTACCTCACTTTCTACATCGTCGGAATCGCCTGCGCGTCGTTCCATTTGGGCAACGGGCTGTGGAATTTCGCGTGCAAGTGGGGAATTGCGGTGAGCGTGCCGGCGCAGCGCGCGGCGGGATGGTTCGGCGCGGCCGTTGCGGTGGCGTTTACGTTTATCGGCGTCGCGATTGTGATTGCGCTGCATTACGGGGCGTTCCCGCTGGGGGGCTACGTCCAATGAAGCAGCCGAAAATTATTATCGTGGGCGGCGGGCTGGCCGGTTTGATGGCTGCGATCAAGGTTGCGGAAACGGGCGTGACGGCTGACCTGTTTTCGATCGTCCCGGTGAAGCGCTCGCATTCGGTGTGCGCGCAGGGCGGCATCAACGCGGCGAAAAACTTGAAGGGCGAAGGCGATTCCACCTGGAAGCATTTCGACGACACCATTTACGGCGGCGATTTTCTGGCGAATCAGCCGCTCGTGAAGGGCATGTGCGAGGCCGCGCCGGCGATTATTGATCTGCTGGATCGCATGGGCGTGATGTTCAATCGCACTCCGGAGGGCTTGCTGGATTTCCGGCGGTTTGGCGGAACGCTGTACCACCGGACGGCATTTGCAGGCGCGACTACCGGGCAGCAATTGTTGTACGCTCTGGACGAGCAGGTGCGCCGCTTCGAAGCCGAAGACAAGGTGAAAAAATTCGAGGGCTGGACGTTTCTTTCAGCTGTTCTGGATCACGCCGGCGTGTGCCGCGGCATTTGCGCCATGGATTTGAAGACCATGGAGATCAAGACGTTTGCTTGCGACGCCGCGATTTTCTGTACCGGCGGCATCGGGGCCGTGTTCGGCCGCTCGACGAATTCCGTGGTTTGCACCGGCTCGGCGCAATCGGCTTTGTTCCAGCAGGGCGCTTACTACGCGAACGGCGAATTTATCCAGGTACATCCCACCGCGATCCCCGGCGAAGACAAATTGCGTTTGATGAGCGAATCGGCGCGCGGCGAAGGCGGGCGGGTGTGGGTGCCCAAGACGCCGCAGGATCCGCGGCCCGCGCGACAAATTCCGGAAACCGAACGATTTTATTTTCTTGAGGAGTGGTATCCGAAGTACGGCAACCTGGTGCCGCGCGACGTTGCGACACGCGCGATTCACAAGGTTGTCTACGAGATGAAGTTGGGCTTGGCCGGCGATCCCGCGGTTTATCTGGACGTGACGCACATCCCGCGCGAAGTGCTGGAGCGCAAGCTTGAAGGCATCCTGGAAATTTACCAGAAATTCGTGGGCGTGGATCCGCACGTCGAGCCGATGAAAGTCTTTCCAGCCATGCATTACACCATGGGCGGCTTGTGGGTGGACAACGAGAACCAGGCCACCAACCTACCGGGGGTTTACGCGGCGGGCGAATGCGAATACCAGTATCACGGGGCCAATCGGCTGGGCGCGAATTCGCTGGTTTCGTGCATCTATGGCGGAGGAATCGCGGGAACTGCGGCGGTGCGTTACGCGCGCAGTCTGGAATCGGGTTGCGAGAACACGTCGCCGGCCGTCTATGAGCGCGAACGCGTGCGCCAACAGGATATGTCGGACGCTTTGCTGAACCAGCACACTGGGACCGAAAATCCGCTGGTGATTTGGCGAGAGATGGGCGACATCATGACGGAAAACGTCACGGTGATTCGCTACAACGCCGCAATGCAGAAGACCGTGGTGAAGCTGGACGAGCTGAGCGAGCGCTTCAAGCACATTAATTTGCAGGACCGCACGCAGTGGTCGAACCAGACGCTGAATTTCGTGCGCGAGCTGGGCAACATGCTGGTGCTGGCGAAGGTGATCACGCTGGGCGCCATAGCGCGGAACGAAACGCGCGGCGCTCATTACAAGCCGGAGTTTCCGGACCGCGACGACAAGAATTGGCTGAAGACGACCATCGCGAGTTGGGACGCCGGAAAAATTAAGCTGGACTATCAAGCGGTGGATATTTCGCTGCTGCCGCTGCGCGAACGGAAATATACTGCGGCGAAGTAAGTGCGGAACTGGTTGGCGAAGTGGCGGGCGGAGAACGTGAGGTGAGGCAGCGTGGCCGATAAAACTTTCATCGTGAAGATCAAGCGCCAGCAGCGCCCGGATGAAGCCGTGCGCTGGGAAGAATACGAACTGCGCTACCGGCCGCACATGAACGTGATCATCTGCCTGCGCGACATCGCCGAAAAACCCTTTACGCGCAGCGGCAGCGAATCCACTCCGGTGAGCTACGAAGCGAATTGCCTGGAAGAAATTTGTGGGGCTTGCGCGATGCTCGTCAACGGTAAGCCGCGACAGGCTTGCACGGCGTTAGTGGACGATCTGGAGAAGCCGATTCGGCTGGAGCCGCTGACAAAATTTCCGCTGATCCGTGACCTGCAAGTGGACCGCAGCTCGATGTTCGAGAATCTGAAACGCACCAAGTGCTGGATTCCGATTGACGGGACCTACGACATTGGGCCGGGGCCGCGGATGGCTCCGGAGAAGCAGGAAGTTGGCTACGCACTTTCGCAGTGCATTACCTGCGGCAATTGCCTGGAGATTTGCCCGAAGGTGAATGAACATTCTAATTTTGTGGGCGCGGCGATCGTCAGCCAGGTGCGTCTATTTAATATGCATCCCACAGGCGCGATGCACGCCGGCCCGCGTTTGGAAGCGCTGATGGGTCCGGGAGGCATCGAGGACTGCGACAACGCGCAAAATTGCGTGAAAGTTTGTCCCAAGGGCATTCCGTTGACGGAGTCTTTGGCCGCGGTGAACGGCCAGGTGCTGCTGCACGCGGTGAAGAGCTTCTTTCGAGGCTCGTGAGCCGCGCTCGCGAGCTTTTTGTTTTAACGCCCCGGGCTATAGAATCCCAGAGAATGTATGGGTTGCGGGGGATGAATGGGCTGTAGAGGCTTGTTTGCAATTTGCTGCGCGCTGGGAGGCATTTTGTCGCTGGTGGCCGTGACTACTGAATCGCAATCTCAATCAAAAATTTCGCCGCAGGCGCGCGAGCTGCATTTCCAGTCGATCGTGGTGGACACTCATGACGATACGACGCAGCGCTTGCTGGATCCGAAATTCGATTTCGGAGCGCGGCACTCCGACGGGAGCGTGGACATTCCGCGCATGCGCGAGGGCGGGCTGAGCGCGATTTTCTTCTCGATCTGGATTCCCGGGACCGTCACTGGGCCTACTGCGGTGCAACGCGCGCTCGATCAGATTAACGCGGTGCGCGAAACCGTGGCGCGGCATCCGAACGACCTGGTGCTGTGCACCACTGCCGAAGAGATTCGCCGCGCCAAGGCCGCGGGTAAAATTGCGGTGCTGATGGGTGTCGAGGGCGGGCACATGATCAACAACTCGCTCGCGAATCTGGATAAGTTTTTCGCGCTGGGCGTGCGTTACATGACGCTGACGCACACTGTGAACACGGACTGGGCAGATGCTTCCACTGATAAGCCCGCGCACAACGGTCTGAGCGATTTCGGCAAGCAAGTAGTGCGCGAAATGAATCGCCTGGGGATGATGGTGGACATTTCGCACGTTGCGGACAAGACGTTTTACGACGTGCTGGCCGTCAGCAAAGCGCCGGTGATCGCTTCGCATTCTTCGTGCCGGGCGTTGTGCAACGCCCCTCGCAATATGACCGACGACATGATCAGGGCGCTGGCGGCGAAGGGCGGCGTGATCCAGATCAATTACCACATCGGTTTCCTGAGCCAGCAATTTCAAGACGCGTCGAAGGCGCATCCCGAGCTGGGCAAAGAAATCGAAGCGGAATCGAAAAAGCGCTGTGGCGCGAATGAAGCATGCCAGCTGATCGAGGCGGATAAAATCACCCGGGACATGGTGGCGCAGGGAAAGCTGCCGCGCGTGGAGTGGACCGAGATCATCAAGCACATTGATCACGCGGTGAAACTGGTGGGTGCGGACCATGTCGGTCTGGGCTCCGATTTCGACGGCGCGGATATGCCTTATGGCATGGAAGATGTTTCGGATATTCCGCAAATCACGAATGCGCTGCTGGCGAGGGGTTATTCTCCCGCCGACGTGCGAAAAATTCTGGGTGGCAATACGTTGCGTTTGATGCAGGATGTGGAAACCGCAGCCCAAAAATAATGCCAATTATAACCAGGAGGAAAATCGTGAAACGTTTCGTATTGTTATTCTTTATCGCGCTGCTCATCGCTTTCGCTGCGGTTACAACTCCGACGCAAGCGCAATCTCAATCGGCCGCTCCCGCGGCGAAGCCCGCTACCGCTGCACATCCGCACTCGACAGCGGCGCATACGGATCCGGGTTTGCTGCATCCCGCGACGCTGACCGCGAAGGCTCCCGATCAGTATGAAGTGACGTTCAAGACCACGGCTGGCGATTTCGTCGTCACAGTGACGCGCGCGTGGGCGCCGCTGGGCGCTGACCGTTTTTACAATCTGGTGAAGCACGGATTTTTCACGGAAGCGGCGTTCTTCCGCGTTGTGCCCGGATTCATCGTGCAATTCGGGTTGAGCGCGAATCCCGCGGTGAATAAAGTTTGGGATAAGGCTTCGATCAAGGATGATCCCGTCACGCAGAGCAACCACACTGGGTACTTGACGTTTGCGACCGCCGGACCGAACACGCGCACGACGCAATTGTTCATCAACTTGGGAGAGAACGGGTCGCTGGACGGCCAGGGATTTGCCGCGTTCGGGCAAGTGACTACCGGGATGGACTTGGTGCAGAAAATATACAACGGCTACGGAGAGTCTCCCGACCAGGCGCTGATCACTTCGCAAGGGAAGGCTTATCTCGACAAAAGCTTTCCCAAGCTTGACCACATCGTTTCGGCGACGGTGACCTCGCCCGCGCCGGCCGTGCACACGACTCCTGCGCACAAGGCTGCACCGGCGGCGTCGAAGCCTGCGCCCGCGCAGCAGTAGTCGATGGCAGGCTGAAGAGCCGATACCAAAAAAAAGCTCGTTTTGATTTCTTGATGGAAATCATGCGAACCGTGCAGGCACGGTTCCTTGGGGGAATGACTGATGACCACGAAAGCCTCTTTGCTGGATGCTGCGAATCTGAAAGATACCGCACCGGAGAAATTTGATGTGACGTTCAAAACCACAGCGGGAGATTTCATCGTGCAGGTGACGCGCGCGTGGGCGCCGCTGGGCGCGGATCGTTTCTACAATCTCGTGAAGCACGGCTTCTACGATGATGCGGCCTTTTTCCGCGTGATCCCCGGATTCGTCGTGCAATTCGGATTGAGCGCCGACCCGGCGGTGAACAATGTGTGGCGCAAATCGAATTTCAAGGATGATCCGGTCACGCAGAGCAACAAGCCGGGTTACATCACGTTCGCCACCGCCGGAAAAGATACGCGCACCACGCAGCTTTTTATCAACACAGGAAACAACGCGCAACTGGACAAAATGGGCTTCGCGCCGTTTGGTCAGGTAAGTTCCGGCATGGATGTAGTGAAGAAAATTCACAGCGGCTACGGCGAAGCGCCGGACCAGGGCTCGATCACCGCGCTGGGCAAGCCGTATCTCGACAAGAATTTCCCGAAGCTCGATCGCATCCACTCCGCGACGATCGCGTAGGATGTTGTTGCTGACTCACCGAGACGGCGGCACGCGCGCCGTTTGTCTGCGCACTTGATGATGGACACGCTGTCAGCTGCGTCAATTCCTCGCGATTACGCCATTGACCGCGATGCGGCGTTGCGCTCGCGCGTGACGCTCTTCGCGCTGGCTTCGTGCAAGCTGCTCATCCAACTCGTCGGCATCAATCGTTACGGATTTTTTCGCGACGAACTCTACTACATTGCGTGCGGCCAGCATCTGGCATGGGGTTATGTGGACCAGCCACCCCTGGTCGCGTTCGTTGCCTGGTTCGCGAGGCACGCATTCGGTACTTCGCTCTTTGCCACGCGCCTGCTTCCGGTTCTTGCCGGCGCGGCGGTCGTGTACGCCACGGGCCGCATAGCCGCGGAATTGGGCGGTGGCCTTTTCGCGCAATTTCTTGCGGCCGTCGCGATTTTATTCGCGCCCGCCTATATCGCGTTCGACAGTTTTCTTTCCATGAACGCGTTCGAGCCGCTCTTCTGGCTTTTGTGTGCCTGGATCGCCATTCGCATCGTTAAGGGAGCGTCACCGCGCCTGTGGATGTTGTTCGGCGCCGTGGCCGGCGTGGGGCTGGAAAATAAGCACAGCATGTTGGTGTTTGGTTTTGCGCTGGTTGCCGGGTTGCTGCTTGCGGGGCAAGCGAAGTTGTTTCGTTCGAGATGGATTTGGATTGGCGCGGCGCTGGCGCTGGCAATTTTCCTGCCGAATCTACTGTGGGAATCGCGGAACGGCTGGCCGCAAATCGAAGTGGTTCGCAACGCGCAGCAATTCAAGAACGAGACGATCACGCCACTGCAATTTCTGTTCGAGCAAGTTCTTTTTATGCAGCCACTGGCGCTGCCGGTGTGGCTCGCGGGGCTGGTGTGGTTTTTTGCGTCGCCGGAAGGGAAGCGCTTCCGGTTTTTGGGCTGGTCGTACTTGTTCGTACTCGCCATTTTCATCGTGCTGGGCGGCAAGTCGTACTACGCGCTGCCGATTTATCCAGTGCTGATGGCGGCGGGCGGCGTCGCGCTGGAGGCATTTCTTGCCGCGCCCGCGCGACGCTGGATGGCGGTGGCGCTTCCAGCGTTGCTCATCGCCGCAGGTTTGGTGACGCTACCTTTTGGCACGCCAACCTTGCCGGTGGATATTTTTCTGCGCTATTCGGCACTGCTGCCGTACGCGAATTCGGTGAAGACCGAGCGCGATGCCACCGCCGCGCTGCCGCAACTCTATGCGGACATGTTCGGCTGGGAAAATATGGCTACACAAATAGCGCACGTCTATCGCGCGCTGCCGCAATCCGAACAAGCCGGCTGCGCAATCCTAGCGGGCAACTACGGCGAGGCGGGTGCGATTGACCATTTCGGACCGAACATGGGTCTGCCCGCGGCCATCGGCGGCCACAACAGCTATTATTTTTGGGGGCCGCGCGCGTACACCGGCTCGTGCGTGATTCTCTTCGGCGAGCGTGCTGATGAGCTAAAGGATCTGTTCGCGGACGCGCAGTTCGTCACAACAATTACCGATCCTCACGCCGCGATTGCTGAACGAAACGTGCACGTTTATATCTGCCGCAAGCCGCGTGCGCCGCTCGCGGAGCTTTGGCCGCATTTTAAATTGATTATTTGAAAGGGACGATTGGTTCCGGCTTGAAGGTTTCGCAGTTGCGGCTTCAGACCGCCATAGTCCTGCGCCGCGACACCGATGGCGCGCCAAAGTCTGGCTGGGATAAAGGCAGTGGCTAGTGGCTAGAAACAGCTATAACGATTCCCGAGTTCTCGCACAGACTCTGAAGCCCCGCCGTTTCCGTTGCTCAACTATTTACGAGATGACGACTAATGTAACGGCGCGTGGCGCGGATTTCTTGCGGCTTGTTCCAATTCGCCCACGTTCAATCCTGACGCCACCAGCCGATGCCCAATTTCCGAATCGGTGCGATTGGCAATCGCCAGCAGCACGCATTCGCAGGTGAGGATCGGAATGCTGTGGCCATCATGCAAGTCATGCGCGGGCGCGATTTCTTCGGCGCTCCTCAGCAGCGCAGTGAGCTCGCTCGAACGCGCGAGAGGCTTGGCGTCCGCGTCCGTATTCTTCGCTGGCCTCGGCCATTGCCACTTGGGCGGTTTTTCGTTGCCGCGCCGCTGCTGGTCGTAGAATTCGATCCAGTAATGCCAGCGCTGCGGGCTGATGCGGCAGATCTGCTGCAAATATTCCTCGATGCCGTCCTGTTCCGGCCAATATTTCGAGAGCCGCTCCCAATCGTAGATGTACATTCCAGCGAGCAGGTCAGCGACTTCCACCGCGCTGGCCGCGCGGCTGTGTGCCAGCATCGCCGCCAGACTTTCCGCGCGCGCCAGATCCTTGGTGAGCCGGTGCGCTACTGACGCAGGAAGCGCGCCCCCGCGCGATTGCTGTGCGCCCGGGCCCGCGAGCTTGTCCCCTTTACGCCGGCCCGGCGAACCAGGGCCGGCAGGCATACCTTTGCCCTTCCTTCGCCCAAAAAATTCCATTTTGAATTGACGACTCCCGTAATAATCTTAGCAGACACCCAGTTTTCTCAACTGGAAACTGAGTGCGGCTTTCGCCGATTGGTCACTTGCTCTGGCGGGAACCCGGATATATATTTGCTTTTAATCCTGTGGGAATTTTCCGGTGCGGGGCTTGCGCGCGGTTAAGCAGGTCAATCAGCAAGCGGCAGAAATTTCGCGGGCGACTCCGAAGAAAGGCCCCGTTCCATGACGCAAACGCAAAGCATGACGATGCGAGATACCAGCCACGCCACGTCGAATCCGTTCGTGGGAACCTGGAAGCTGGTTTCCATTTCGTCGTCGGAATCCCGACTATTTGGCGAGCGCCCGATGGGCATTCTGATTTATGACGCGGATGGGCACGTAGCCGTGCAGATTATGCGCAACCCGCGGCCCGATATTTCTTCAGGGCCGGGATTTCCCACCCCCAAGGAAGTGCAGATTGCTTATAAGGGTTACTACGCGTACTACGGCACCTACGATGTAAACCGCGAAAAGAAAACCATCACGCATCACTTGGAAGGAAGCTTGCGCCCCGGGGACGTCGGCAAGGATTTCACGCGCGCCTACGAAATTTCGGGCAACCGCCTGGCGCTCACGCCGGTGGACGACTCCCAAGCACGCGACGCCTGCCTTACCTGGGAACGCGCGACGTAGTTTTTTTTGAACCAGGGATTCCTGTATCGCTGTTGTAAAGATCAAATCCCCAGTACGGTGACCAACTCGCGCACCGAAGCCGCCGATTTATCCAGCGCGGCCTTCTCGTCCGGCAGCAATTTAATTTCGATGATCTGTTCGATACCGCCAGCGCCTAATTTCGCCGGCACGCCTACGAAGAGTCCGTTGACGCCGTACTCGCCTTCGAGATAAGCCGCGCAAGGCAGGATTTTCTTCTTGTCCTTCAGAATCGCTTCGGCCATTTCAAAGACCGCCGCCGACGGCGCGTAATAAGCCGAGCCAGTCTTCAGCAGGTTCACAATTTCCGCGCCACCCTTGCGCGTGCGCGTCACAATCGCGTCGAGTTTATCTTTGGCGATCAGTTCGGGGAGGGGAATTCCGGCGACGGTTGAGTAGCGCGTGAGCGGCACCATATCGTCGCCGTGGCCGCCCAGAACGAACGAGTGCACGTTCTCTACCGATACTTGCAGCTCTTCCGCCACGAACGTGCTCATGCGCGCCGAATCCAGCACGCCGGCCATGCCAATCACGCGCGCCTTGGGAAATTTGCTGATTTTGAGCGCGGCTTGCGCCATGGCGTCCAAAGGATTCGTGACCACGATCAGGATTGCTTTCGGCGAAAGTTTTACGACCGCTTCCACCACGGCTTTGATTACATCGTAATTCGCCTTCAGCAAATCGTCGCGGCTCATTCCGGGCTTGCGCGGAAATCCGGCGGTGATCACGATGATGTCGCTATTTTCCGTGCCGCGGTAATCGCCGCTGGCCGTGGAAATTCCCGCTGCGTGCGCGTCCGAGCCCATGATTGGCCCGGATTCGGCCATGTCTAGCGCTTTCCCCGCCGGGACGCCGTCCAAAATATCGGTCAACACTACGTCCGCCAGGCCCGCGTCGTGAATTCGCTGCGCCGTGGTCGAACCGACGAAGCCGCCACCTACCACCGTCACCTTCTTGCGCATTCCACTCCCCCGATTGGATTAAATTCCGTTCCGTTGTCTCCTGCTATAGCTTTTTTCAGTCGCCCGCTCCCACCGCGGCCTGCATATTTTCGATGATGGCCGAAGCGTACTCGGATGTTTTTAGTTTTTTCGCGCCGGGCATCAGACGTTCGAGGTCGTACGTCACCTTCTTCTGCTGAATGGTGCGTGCGATTCCGTCTTCGATCAGGCGCGCGACCGGCTTCCAATCCATGAAATCAAACATCATCGCGCCGGAAAGCATCACCGAACTCGGGTTAATCACATCCTTATCAGCGTATTTCGGCGCCGTGCCGTGAGTGGCCTCGAATACTCCGAAGCCGTCCCCGATATTCGCTCCCGGAGCCATTCCCAGGCCGCCGACCTGTGCGGCGCAAGCGTCGGAAAGATAATCGCCGTTCAGGTTCGGCGTCGCGAATACTTGATATTCATCGGCGCGCGTAAGGACCTGTTGGAAGACGGAATCGGCGATGCGATCGTTGATCAGGATTTTCTTCTTCCATTGGCCGTTACCGTGTGAGGCGTACAAAGTGTCCAGCGTGCGTTTCACTTCCTCGTAAACCTGCTTCCTGAATTCATCGTTGGCTTGGTCCAGGCCGGGCTCGACGGATGCCGCGTTTTGCTCGACCGTGATGTTCGGATTCTTGTCCTTATTATCCAGAATCCAGCTCTCGCGCTCGGTTACCACCACGCCGCGAAATTCCTGCGTGGCCAGCTCGTAGCCCCAATCGCGGAAGGCGCCTTCGGTGAACTTCTGAATATTTCCCTTGTGCACTAGGGTGACCACGGTGCGGCGATTTTCCAGCGCATGCACGATCGCGCGGCGCACCAACCGCTTGGTGCCCGTTGGCGACATGGGTTTGATTCCCACGCCCGAATCTTCGCGGATTTGTTTCGAGCCACCCTTGAGCATTTCGTTGTTCAGGAAATCGATGAGCTTTTTCACTTCCTGCGTGCCGGCGCGCCATTCGATACCGGCGTAAACGTCTTCGGTGTTTTCGCGGAAGATCACCACGTTCATGCGTTCGGGCTCGCGCACCGGCGAAGGCACGCCGTTGAAGTAACGCACCGGCCGCACGCAGGCGTACAGGTCCAGCACCTGGCGCAGCGTCACGTTCAGCGAGCGTATGCCGCCGCCGACCGGAGTGGTGAGCGGGCCTTTGATGGCGACGCGGAAATCGCGAATCGCGTCCACGGTATCTTGCGGCAGCCATTCCTGGAATTGGCGGTAGGCTTTTTCGCCCGCGAAAACTTCCAGCCATTCGATTTTGCGCTTTCCAGCAAAGGCTTTTTGCACGGCCGCATCGAACACGCGCCGCGAAGCCGTCCAAATGTCGCGGCCCGTGCCGTCACCTTCGATGAACGGAATCACCGGGTGATCGGGCACGCGAAACACGCCGTCCGCGAACTCGATAACCTCGCCATTCGCCGGCACCGCTACGCCGTTATAAGAAGTCTTCATGGTTCTCCAATTCTCCCTGGCATCCCCAGCTGGCGCCGAAACACACGTTCCGGGTGTCAATGTCGAACCAATAACCTTAGCATAAAGTTTGGCGAGCGGGCAGCAACGTTCAGCGAAGCGCGGGCGCTTTATCGGGGAATAGGAAGATTTTGCGAGCCAGGTCGGAGGACAAAGTTTCGTCGCTGTAATAATGTTTCAGAATAGTGCTGTTCCATGTCATCAAGTCGACATTCGCGGATTTGAATTCGCCCCATGTTTGTGCATGGCCCGCGCGCTTCATTCGTTCGTGAATCAGCAGGATGTACGCCCAGGTGATGGTCTCGTGGTACAGGCCCACCTTACCGTGCGTTTCGGCGTAGCGCGTCAGCGCCGCGGGAAATCGGCCTAGCACATCCAGCACCGGGTATCGGCACAAATATAGAAACGCGATCTGGATGTGCACGCGGTGATGGAAACGGTCGAGGGGGAGGGAACAGTCTTCAAATTGCCGGAGCAGTTCGTCGTCGTTGGGCCCGCTCATCGCGCACGCTTCGCTCGCGTCCTCTTGGTGCGCCGAGCACGCCTCGCTCGGCTGGCGCGGCGGGACACTTTCACTTTTGGTTTCTGTACGGCGGTCCGCGCTTCAATCAGGCGATGGCTGGCGCGGTAGTCGAGGTCGAGGCCGTAGAACTTCTTCAAATCCTTAATGCGCCGCCGCGAGGGCTTCTGGAATGCCATCTTGCCGTCGAAAGCGTGCAGCACGATGCCTTCGAGCAGGTCGCCGAGGGTCAAATCGTGAAATTCAGCGAGGCCCTTGAGTACTTTCAACAGGCGCTCTTCGATGCGCACTCCCGTTTGCACGCGCTGCACAATAAATTGTTTATGGTATTTCTTTGTTCGCATGATGGTACCAATGTACCACGGTACATACTGTGAATGCAATCCGTCCGAGGTCTTCCGATGGTGTGGCGGATGCGAAGCCGCGATGGATTGCAGTCGCCAGAAATTCATGCAACAGTGTCGCGGAAGCGCGTCGCCCCTATGCCTCTTCTTGACGGTTACATCCGCTGCCCGTAGCATCGTTAGTGAATGTAATCGGGAGGGTGCCATTCGAAATCATAGGGAACGCTTCCAGAAATTTCACTGTGGCGCGCTGACGCTGAGCTGCGCCCTGATGCTCGCGTCGCCAGTGACGGAGCACGCTCGCGCAGCGGCCGCGCAAGCTGCGGCGCTGAAAACGCCCGAGGCGAAATTCCAGCTAAGCAGCTCGTCCTTTGCAGCCGACAGCGCGATTCCCGCGAAATATACCTGCGACGGGTTGGATGTTTCCCCTGCGCTCGCTTGGACCGAGCCTCCCGCTGGGACGCAGAGCTTCGCGCTGGTCGTGGATGATCCAGATGTACCGAAGAAAACCGCGATCCACTGGCTGCTGTACGATTTGCCGCCCGCGACGCGCGCTTTGCCCGAGGGCGTTCCCACCAAGGCGAAACTTCCTGACGGGTCACGCCAGGGCAAAAACGATCCCGGTAAAATTGGCTATGGCGGGCCCTGTCCTTCGCCCGGAGCGGCGCACCACTATTTTTTTAAGCTGTACGCGCTGGATTACAAGACAGGCCTGAAACCGAAAGCCAATGTCGCGGCTGTGGAAACCGCCATTAAAGGCCACATTCTAGCAGAGACCGAGCTGATCGCGCGGTTCCAGCGCTGATGCTCGCCGGCGCATGCGCGCGGCGATGCACATGGCAAACTTTTGTTTATAGGTTCGATTTGAAATTCTTTGCCCTGCGGGAGCATTTTGGGATTTGACGCTCACAAGCCTGCGCGGTACCCTACGCTGTTCAAAAATGCCGCTGAACCCGCAATTCATTCGCGCTCTATCCCATGGCAAGGAGCCTCATGACTACCGATCTGCGTAACTTTCTGGCAATTCCGTACGATGAACTGGAAGAACTGAATCTGAATGCCAAGGCGCAGCGCCTGAATCGCGTGGCGGCGCACAAGATCCAGGAAGAGCGCCTGAAATATCTCACCGACGAAAAGCGTATCAAGGCCGTCACCGTGCTCTTCAGCGACCTGGAAGGCCGCTTGCACATGCTGGATTACGACAAGAAATTTCTGGTAAAGAGCTGGGACAATCTCACCTTTGATGGCTCGTCCATCCGCGGATTTACCGCGCAACGCGAAAGCGATCTGCGCCTGGGGATGGATTGGAGCGCGTTTTACTGGGGTCCGGCGGATGTGTTTGGCTCGGGCAAGGTGCTGGTGTTCGGCGAGGTGATTGATAAGGACGGCTCGCCCTACAGCGCCGATATCCGAGGCGTGCTGAAAACATTTGCCGCGCAGCAGCACAAGGACGAAGGCTACACGTTGAACGCCGCGAACGAAATTGAAGGCTTCCTCTTCAATGGCGCGGACGCTGAGGCGCGTTACAACGAAACCGGTAAATTCGATTATGTAAATACCGGCGGCTATTACCATTCGCTGCCGGGCGATCCGCTGCGCACATTTATTGACACCTGCGCCGAAGTGCAGCGTTCCATGGGCTTCCAGAATGAGAAAGATCATCCGGAGGTTGCGCCTTCGCAATTTGAAATCAATTACGGCTACGGCGAAGTGGTCGCCGCGGCAGACCAAATCCAGCTTTATAAATTAATTTGCCGCCAGGTGGCGACACGCATGGGCCTTACCGCCAGCTTTTTGCCGAAGCCGGTGGTCGGCGTCAACGGCAACGGCATGCACACCAACGTTTCGGTCAGCAAGGCCGGCAAGAATCTGTTCTGGGATCCCAAGGGTGAGGAGAAGCTCAGCAAATTCGGCTGGTCATTCATTGATCGAATTCTCACGCATGCGAACGACGTTTGCCTGATGCTGAATTCCAGCGTGAACGCGTATCGCCGGCTGGACCCGCATTTCGAAGCCCCCAACCAGATCAAGGCTTCGCCCGTGGATCGCGGCTCGATGATCCGTATACCCATCGGCAATGAGAAGAGCATGCGCGTGGAAGTACGCTCGGTTGCGCCGGACGCGAGTCCTTACATGGTGATGTACTCGATCTTCAAGTCGGGGCTGGATGGCGAGACCGCGAAGATCAAGAATCTGCGCCAGGCCGAGCGTTATCTGCCGGATAACATTTACACCGCGATTGATCATTTCCGTAAATCGGAGTGGACCTCGAAAATCCTCGGGGAAGACGTGAAAGGCCGCTACGCGGATTTGAAGCAAGCCGCCGCCGATCGCTGCTCGCGGCTCCTCGGCACGTTTGTAAAACCTCCGGAGGTGCAATACCACCACGAAGTTTACAATCAATATCTTTGGAACCAGTTTTAAGGTTCCGAAGACGCCTGCTGATTTCGCAAAATCGCAAACGCCCTGGCCAAAAGCCAGGGCGTTTTGCTTTTGCGCGTTCCAGGTTACTTCTTGTGCGCGTCCTAAACCGTCACAGTACGATCTGCAATTCCAGCTGCGCGCCGGGATGCGCCAGGTCCACCAGGTAGTACACGCCGTTTACGTCAACCACGTACACGTCGTCGTTGTAGCCCCAGCCCGCAGGCCATGGTTGCGCGATGATGAACGAGTAGCCGCCGTACTGGAATCGCGGCCGGCCTTCGACGATCGTCGGGTGGCCCACGTGGAATGTGTGCTCGCGACCGAAGTGTGCCTTATATTTGTCGTCGGGAATTCGCCCGTTGCCGGCATGCAGGGCGCCCTTTGCGTCTTCTGGACGTTGTTGTTCTGATTTACGTTCCGTATCCTTGGGTGGCTTCGCGGCATTGTCGGGGCGCGGACGATCGTCAGGAGTCTTGGGCGGCGCGGCTTGCGGCTTCTCCTCATGAGTAGGCTTCGCGTCCGGCGGTTTCGCGGGCTGCTCTTGCGGGTCGTGTTGTTCCTGTGCGAAGGCTGGCGCGGAAATTCCGAAAAGCAACAGCAGGGCCCCAGTTCCAATGAAGATGGTGTTCTTCATGAATTTTTCCTCCCGTTCGTTTGAACGTATTATCGCTTCACATCGCTCCCGCGCTCGAAAGGAGCGCGCGTTACGAATGTAACTGCAAGGGCAGCGCGAGCGAATACGGTTGGGACTGTATATCGCGCCGGAATTCGTGTTACGGGGAATTGCTGAGTCGCTGGCTCCGGCACAGACGCACGTGCGAATGCCGTGGTGGGGATCGTTCAATCTCTCGCATCGCGCTGGACTAAGGCGCGGCACTTAAGTCAATATCGAGTCTGGGCAGAGAATTCACACGAGGTTTGCAATGGAGCCATCGCGCGACTTGGATCGCATTGTAAGTGAACTGAACGCACGGCCAGAATCTGATGGCGACGAGGCGTCGGACACTGCCATTCTCGATCGCTGGCTCGCCGCATTGCTCGCGAAAGGCGGCAGCGATCTGCTGCTCGTGCCGGCAGCGCCCGTGTGCATCTTGCACGAAGGCGGCGTGCGCAATATCGAGGCGGAGCCGCTGAACGGCTCGGAAATCGAAGCGATCGTGCTGCCCGCTTTGACGACGCACGCTCTGCAGCAGTATCGCGCAGGCCAGATTGCGGATTCTTCCTATCGCATCTCCGGCCTCGGCCGCTTTCGCATCAATCTGCACCGCGAACGCGGGCAAGCTGCCGCGGCAATTCGCGCGTTGCCTTCGAAAGTTCCGCAGTTGAGCGAGCTGCGTCTTCCAGCCAGCATCGAGTCTCTGTCCCATTTGCAACGCGGCCTCGTGCTGATTGGCGGGCCCGCCGGCTCCGGAAAATCCACCACACTCGCCGCATTGATTAACGAGATTAATCGCCGCGACGCGCGGCATATCGTCACCATCGAAGATCCCATCGAGTACGAGCACACGCACGTACACAGCGTGATCGAGCAAGTGGAAATCGGGACGGACGCGCCGGATTTTCCCACGGCGCTGCGCGCGGCATTGCGCCAGGCGCCGGACATTATCGTGGTGGGCGAAATGCGGGACATCGAAACCATGCAGATCGCCGTGGCGGCCGCGGAAACCGGCCACTTGGTGCTATCGACGATTCACACTACTGATGTGGCTTCGACGGTGTCGCGCATTTCGGATTCGTTTCCCGTCGAGCGCCAGAACACCATTCGCCAGGAGCTGGCCATGGCACTCACGGCCGTACTCACGCAAATTCTTTTGCCGTGCAAGACCGGCGGCCGCATGCCTGTCGCGGAGTTGCTGATGATGAGCTACGGCGCGCGGCAACATATCCGGCACAACGCGCTGCAGCATTTGCACCAGGAAATTACGCTCACCAAAAAGAAGGGGTCGTTCTCGTTGGAGGAATCGCTGGTAAAGCTGGTGAGCCAGGGGTTTATTGATCGCGAAGACGCGCTGCTGTGCGCCATTCACCCCGACGATCTGGAAATCCTGCTAAAAGCGGAAAACCAATCCCGCGCCGCACGCCCGTAACACGGCACAAAAGAGTACGGCGACGCACAAGCGCCGCCGTGGTTATTCGTTCCGTCTAATTTGGCTGCCTAGTCGTAATATTCGGAGCCCAAGTGCGTGATCAGATCTTCGCCCATCATCCAGCGCAACGTGTTCTTCAACTTCATCAGCTGGATGAATAAATCGTGCTCCGGGTAAAGTTCCTTCGCGCACATCGGCGACTTGAAGTAGAAGCTCAGCCACTCCTGAATCCCGCGCATTCCGGCCCGTTGCGCCAGGTCAAAAAATAGCGCCAGATCCAGCACGATGGGCGCGGCCAAAATCGAATCGCGGCATAGGAAATCCACTTTGATCTGCATGGGATAGCCGAGCCAGCCGAAGATATCAATGTTGTCCCAGCCCTCTTTGTTGTCGCCGCGCGGGGGATAGTAGTTGATGCGCACCTTGTGGTAAACCTTGCTATAGAGATCCGGATACAACGCCGGCTGCAAAATATATTCCAGCGCGCCGAGCTTCGATTCTTCCTTGGTCTTGAACGAGCCGGGATCGTCGAGCACTTCGCCGTCGCGGTTGCCTAGAATGTTCGTGGAAAACCAGCCGTTCAACCCGAGCATTCGCGCTTTGAATGCGGGAGCCAGCACGGTTTTCAGCAAAGTCTGGCCCGTCTTGAAATCCTTGCCGCCGATCGCGACATTCTTGGCTTTGGCATATTCCTCGAGCGCCGGAATATCCACGGTCAGATTCGGCGCGCCGTTTGCAAAGGGTACTCCTTCGCTGATAGCCGCGTAGGCGTAGAGCATGGAAGGCGCGATCGCCGGATGATTCGCCTTCATGCCTTTTTCGAATGACGCGAGGCTCTTGTGCACGTCCTCGGCTTTGAGGAACACTTCGGTCGAGCCGCACCACACCATCACCAGACGGTCCAGTTTGTTCTTCTTCTTGAATTCGCGAATGTCCTCGCGGAGTTGTTCAGCGAGGTCGAATTTCGTCTTGCCCTTCTTCACGTGCGTGCCGTGCAGGTTCTTCACGTACTCCTGGTCGAACACCGCTTTCATCGGCTTGATGCCCTTCAGGAATTTCTCGGCCTTGTCGAGATCCTTGGCCTCCAGCACGCCGGCCTTCGCCGCGGCCTGGTAAGCGTCGTCGCTGAACACATCCCAACCGCCAAAGACGATGTCGTCCAGTTTCGCGAGCTGCACGAAATCCCTTATCTTCGGAGTCCGCCCGTCGGTGCGCTTCCCCAGCCGAATCGTTCCCAATTGCGTCAGCGAGCCTACCGGCACCGCGTGCCCTCGCCGCACCAACTCCACCCCCGCCATGAAGGTTGTGCTCACCGCGCCCATTCCTGGCGTCAGCACTCCCAATTTCCCCTTCGGCGGAGCCACACTCACAGGCCTGCGCATTCGATTTCCCCCAGTTCGTTTCGTAGATTATGAAGATGACTAAAGTGAGAGCCGCGAAAAAGTTCGCGTCATCCGCCGCCGCATCGCGTCGTCGCTGCCTTGTGCTTGCGGCGCGTCCAGGAAACTACGTCTTTATTCTTGCGCGGCAGATGAGTCGTCGTCCCGAGTGCGGCTTGCCTCTAGGCGTGCCAAACGCTCAGAACAAACAATTTATGATGCGGCAAGGCGAGAAGTTTTGCAAATTGATTTCCCAACGTGCGGAAAGCTGATGCGGCCGGAAAAATTGGCTTAGCGGCGAGCGCGATTCAATTCGGAAAGCGGAATAGTTGAGAGAAGGGAAGAACAGTGGCGAAAGCGTGTGCGCGCTGCCGGGAATTATTTCCGTCGGTACCGGCTGGAAATCTCACCCGAAACCGAGAGGAATACTAGTACTGCGAGTGCTCCGATCATGCAGAAAGCAATCATCATTTTCTCCGGCAGCGCCTAAACCCACGGTGGAATAGGCAAGCCAGATGCCAGACGTAGGTGTGAGCTATCTCTTGTATTTGCAATACGCGACGGGTTGGCAAGATGCCCATCGTGCAAACAAATGGTCAAAAATGTGGACCAAGGATGACAATGCATCGGGATTCCGGACGGCTGCGGACATCCCCGAGCAATAGAAGGCGACGCCGCAAAACACGCCGCTACAATTTTTCGATGTGAATGGACCCGTCGCCGGAGCTGATCGCCAGCGTCGGTCCACCGGCATTCAACTTTCCGCGCACTGACGAATGGCTGAGCGACCCGAAAACCTGAATCGGAATGTCCAACGTGATGCTGCCATCGCCGGTATGCGCGTCCAGCGTCGCATTCAGATCGCTAGGTACTCGCAGAGTGATGCGCCCGTCGCCGGAATGCAGGTTCCAGCCACTCGCGACTTTCGATCCGCTGCCCACCTGTGCCTCGATATTTCCGTCGCCGGTCTTCAGTGTCAGCGCGTCGAATCGCCCGTCAACCCGCAGATTCCCGTCGCCCGTGTTGGCGTCGAGCGAGCCATCGAAGTTGTGCCCTTCGATGTGGCCATCGCCGGTGTGAATTCGTATGTCGCCCTTGATGTTGCCGGCGGTTACGTTGCCGTCGCCGGTGTCGAATTGAACTTTGCCGGAGACTCCCTGCGCGGTCACATTGCCGTCGCTGGTCCGCACGTCTAAGTTCAACTCGCGCGGGACGCTCACTTCCACGCGCAACGACTTATGGTTTCCGCCGAACATCGAAAAGCCCCAGTGCGGCACCTTCACTTCAATCGAAACGCTATTGCCGGATTGGCTCTCGATAATCTGTACGTCACTCGGACCGATCTTCCATCCGTTGGTGGTGACGCGCGCGTCAATCTGGTGCTGGTCCGTGCCGGTGACGATGACGTCGCCATCGCCGGTCATTACGCGCAGGTCCGCGCGGCCATTCACCTGGTACTTCTTCGACCATTGATCCGCGCGCGCTGGCGCGGCGCTCGCCGCAAGGGCGATTCCCGCCGCCAGGATAGCCGCCGCGAAATTTCGTACCCGCTTCGTGATTGGGTTCGTGACTCGATTCGACGTTCGATTCATCGCTTGCTCCGTGGCACAGTGACTCGCGCCTTCACTTCAAGATACGAGAGCTCCAGGAATAATGTTCCGTGCCGTAACTACGCGGATTTTCGTTTTGCAGCCTTACCCTTAGCCGCACCAGGCTTCGCCCTCAAAGAAGCCAAAAACTGCTCCGTCGGCAAAGTGTTGACCACATCCTTCTTCTCCACCCAGCCGCGCCGCGCGGTGATCACCCCATACTTCATCAAAGGAAAGTGCGCGAAGGAATGCGAGTCCGTCGAGATAACGATTTTCACGCCGCGCTCTTTCGCCATCCGCAAATGAACATCCTTCAAATCCAGCCGGTCCGGAAACGCGTTGCATTCCACGATGACGCCGCGCGCTTTCGCGGCATCCAGAATTTTCTCCATGTCGTAATCAAACGGATCGCGCCGCAGGACCAGCCGGCCGGTAGGATGCGCGAGGATTTGCACATACGGATTTTCCAGCGCCGCCAGAATGCGTTCGGTCATTTCCGCGCGGCCCTGGTTCATGTAGGAATGCACGGACGCCACCACTACATCCAGCTGCGCCAGCACTTCGTCGTTCAGATCGAGTTTGCCGGTTTTCAGAATGTCCACCTCGATCCCCGCGAGCAAGCGAATTCCCGGCACGCGTTCCTGCGCCGCGCGTATTTTCTTGATTTGCTCGAGCGTGCGCTTTTCGTCCATGCCGTTCGCGACGGTCACAGCTTTGGAATGGTCCGTCAGCGCGATATATTCGTAGCCGAGCTTCTTGGCCGCTTCGCCCATCTCTTCGATGGAATTTCGTCCGTCCGAAGCGGTGGTGTGCATCTGCAGGTCGCCGCGAATGTCCGCGAGCTTCACCAGATTGGGCAACGAGTGATTTTCAGCGGCGGTGATTTCTCCGGTGTTCTCGCGCAGTTCCGGTTCGATGTAATCCAGGCCGAGCTTTTTGTAGATTTCTTCTTCGGTCTTGCCAGCGACGAATTTTCCACCCTTCAGCGTCGTCAGCGCGTACTCATTTAACGTCCAGCCCATGTCCCGCGCGCGGCCGCGCAGAACCACGTTGTGCTCCTTCGAGCCGGTAAAATACATCAGCGCCGCGCCGAAGCTATCCTTCTCCAGCAGGCGTACGTCCACTTGCAGGCCATTTCCGAGAAGCATGCTGACTTTATTTTCACCGTGCGCAAGGGTCTGATCAATGCCCGGATATTTCAGAATGTGCGCGGCGACTTCATCCACGTGCTTTTGTTTATCGTGACCGGGACGGAGCGTGACCAGCAAATCGAGGTCGCCGATCGTTTCTTTTCCGCGGCGCAAAGAGCCGGCGGGCGTCACCGACTCCACAATTTCTTTCACCTTGCCGATGTAGGCGACCAGCTTCTGCGCCTCTTCGTCCGCGACGTCCAGCTTGAATCGTCCGGAGGAACGCTTCGCGAGTTCGGTGGCCTTCAGGATGTTGGCTTCGGTTTTTTCGCCGAAGCCTTCCAGGTCGCGCAGCTTTCCTTCGCGCGCCAGTGTTTCCACGCCTTCGACGGTGGCGACCTTGAACTTCTTGAAGAGAATCGCTACTTTTTTCGGGCCCATGCCTTGCAGGTGCAGCAATTCGAGCAGCGTCAGCGGATATTTCTTCAATAATTTCTGGCGCAGGCTGTAATCGCCGGTTTCCAGAATTTCGCGGATGTGCGCGGCCATGCCGTCGCCCACGCCGGGAAGTTCCTTCAGCTTGGCGTCGTCCTTGGCGAGGTCCTCGATGCGCTCGTGGATGCTGTACAGCAGCTCCGCGACCTTCTCGTAGCTGCGATAGCGTCCGATGATCGCGCCATCAATCTCCAGCAGCTGCGCTGTCTCCTGCAGAATCTTCGCGACTTCTCGATTTTCCATGTGATTTCCCGGTAGCTGAGTTTCGTCCGGGATTTTACTTCTTTCTGAGGCAGAACTGGAAGGGGAGGCTGTCAAGTCACGCCGAGTTGGCCGGAGAAACTGCGCGCCGCAGGCTCAAACGGCGTCCCGCTGGCGCTTTTTCTCAATTATGTATGATTGCGCGAAAACTGACCTCGCGCGCTCTATATCCTTCAGCACTTGGTCGCGCAACGCTTCCGGCCCGGAGAATTTCTGCTCGTCGCGTAAGCGCTGCAGGAAGCGCACCTTCATCGGGCCAGCGGTTAGCGCTTCCGCGAAATCGAAAAGATGCGATTCGATGGCCAGACGCGTGCCATCGAACGTCGGGCGCACTCCCACGTTGGTGACCGAGCGATACGCCCCGCCCGAAAGCACGGTCTCGGTAACGTATACGCCAGTCTTGGGCAGCGTCTCCTGCTCCGTCGCAAGATTCAATGTTGGCACCACCAATTTCCGCCCTTGTCCGGTGCCCGTACGTATCTCGCCCACCAGCGCAAAAGGCCGCCCTAACATGCGTCGCGCGTCCTCCACGCGCCCGCCACGCACCGCGTCGCGAATCGCGGTGCTGGAGACGACATCTCCACCGTCAATCACCGGGGTCACGACGACGACTTCAAATCCCCAGCGGCGCCCCAAATCCTGCAGCAGCTCCACGTCGCCCAGTTGCTTGTGACCGAAGCGAAAGCTCGCGCCTACCAGCACAGCCTGTGCGCGCATCGTATCTACCAGATATTTTTTTGCAAAATCCTCGGCGCTGGCCTGGGCCAGAGCCGCGTCGAACTGCAAGACCAAGGCCGCGCCAATTCCCATCGCGGCAAAATCCGCAAGCCGCTGCGGGAGCGTTTCGAGCAGGGAAGGGGCTTGCTGCGGCCGTAGAACTCGCGCCGGATGCGGATAAAACGTCAGCACCGCGGGCAGCAGCTCCTTCTTCAGCGCATCGGGCGCATCGCCGCGTCCAGCGGCGGCGCGCTCCACCACATCGCGCAGAATTTTCTGATGCCCGAGGTGCACGCCGTCGAAATTGCCGATCGTCAAGACCGTCTCCGGCCGGCTTTCTCCTAAACAATCCACCCACTCATTTGCCGAATTGATGAGGAGAATCTCCGAGCGCCCGGAGTCGCGCGCCGGCAAATCGGTGAGAAACTTCAGCGTGCCCTTCGTTGCGTCCCAGAGCATTAAATCTGCACCTCAAATTTCAACCCGTCGTACGCCAACTGCACGCCCTTGGGCAATTTTGCATTGGCCTCCACGTGCCCCAGATCGTGACAGATGTGCGTGAACCACGCGCGCTTGGGCTGTAGCTCACGTACTAGCTCGAGCGATTGCTCCACATTCGAATGCATCGGATGTGGCGTGTAGCGCAAAGCGTCCAGAATGAAATCATCCAGCCCGTGCAAGAGCTTCTTGGAGCTTTCCGGCACCGCGCTGAAATCCGTCAGGTACGCGGCATTGGCAAAACGAAAACCGAGCACCGGTTGCGGCCCGTGCTGCGCTGGCACCGGCGTGATCCGCAGTCCGAACAAATCGAACGGCCCATCAATCGTATGCATCGCGATGGCCGGCACGGAGCTTTCCGTCGGCGCCTCATCGAAAACATATGCGAATTGCTTCCGCAACGTTTCCTGCGTGCTCTCCGCCGCGTAAACCGGCACCACGCCGCGCTGTTTCAGGTTGTAAGGACGTATGTCGTCGAGCCCCAGGATGTGATCAGCGTGCGCGTGGGTGTATAACACCGCGTCCAGCCGGTCAATTTTTTCGCGCATGGCCTGAAAACGAAAATCCGGCGTGGTATCAATTACCACGTTGTGGCCGTCGTACTGCAGCAATATAGAAGGCCGCGTGCGTTTGTCATGCGGGTCCGCGGAATCGCACACCGCGCAATGACACCCGAGCGTGGGAACACCCATGGATGTGCCCGAACCCAGTACGGTTAAGTGCAGGGAAGCCATGGTCTGGTGGGATGTTGCAAAGATTGCTCTCGATTCATCCGGGGAAGCCCGGCGGCCGCGTTGCGCCGCCAGGGAAATTTACCGCGACAATAATCAATTACAAACGGCCGCTTACTTGGCCTTGGCTTTCTTGGCCATTTGTTCCGCCGCAGCCTTGGAAATTTCCATGAACGTCAGTTTCAGGCTGCCAATCACTTCGATCAGCAGGTTGTCGTCGTCCTTGGACAAGTTCCCACGCGTTTTTTCCCGCAGCGCATCGAGCATGTCAATCACTTCGCGCGCGCCCTCCAGGTCCACGAACGCTTGCCCGGTGCGCGGGTCGGCCATGCCGCCGAGCATCGCCGCGGCGTTGCGGGTGAGAAAATCGATCAGCATCTGAAAGCTGCGCGACGTAGAATTTAATTCGCCGCTGTCCTGCGCATCGGCTGCTGCGTCTTCGGGTGTTACTCCGGCGAGAGCCGCTCCATTGCCCCCCGCGCCCAGAGCATCCGCGTTTCCCGCGATCGGACTCGTCGTCTGCGGAGGCACGGCTTTACTTGCCGAAGAAGCCGCGGCCACTTCGGCCTTTTCCTGCGCTTGCGCTGCGGCCTTCTTCTCCGCCGCCGCTTCGTTGCGGCGCTCCTGCTCCACCACGTCTTGACGCAATTCGCCGTCTTCGCCAAACAACCGGCGATCCACTACTTTGAAAGTCTCTTCATGCTTCGAATCCGCCACGGCAGGTATCCTTAGAAGGTGCTCCTGAGAGTTACAAGCAAGCTTAACATCCGCTTCCACCCGGCGACAAGCCGCGCGCCAGCGCGCTGAACGGGTCCGAGTTGTGCCGCATTTTTCCTATTGACACGTTCTCGGCTATCTGTTACAAGATGTAGCGCTACAATGAAGAACACACAAAAGACGCGTCCACGCAACCTTGGCGAAGTCGAGCAGATGGTCATGGACCACGTCTGGTCGCACGGCCCCGTCTCCTCCGAGGCCTGCCGCGAAGCCCTCGCTGCGCGGCGTCCCATGAAGGAATCCACCATTCGCACCGTGCTGCGCCGGCTGGAAGTGAAAGGCTACGTCGCGCACGAGATCAGCGGCCGCACTTACATCTATCGCGCCGCCGAACCGCGCCAAAATGTGGCGGTGCGCGCGGTGAAACATATCATTGACCGTTTCTGCGGCGGCTCCGTCGAACAGTTGGTGATCGGCATGGTGGACAACGCCGTGCTCGATCGCCGCCAGCTCGAGCGCCTGACCCAGAAAATCGCCGACCGCAAGACCAATCTGCGGAAGGAGCCGAAGTCATGATCGTTATGCCCGTTCTCGATGCGTCCGCGAATTTCGCGGCGCACGTTTTGCAGCCCGCCGCGCGCTCGCTCGCGTTTGCATGTGTTGCGGGACTGGCGCTCGCGGCGTTCCGCGTGCGCAGCGTGGCGCTTCGTCTGGCCATCTGGCGGACGGTGCTGCTCGTGGCGCTGGCGATGCCGGTGCTGGGACTGGTGCTGCCGCCGCTTCCAGTTTTTGTGCCGCTGGCTGCGAAACTCGTTCGAGCGCAACCGCCTCCCGCGGAAATCGCGTCTCCGCGCGAAGTTCATTCCTGCGCGATCACCGTGAACCAGGTACCGCGCTCGAATTCAACGAGGGTCGGCGTGTTCAGTTACAGTCTCAAATCTTCAGACGTGACGGATGCGATGGGGGTGCCACAATCCGCGGACGCGTCGCCTGTAAGCGCGCGACCTCGTCGTCCATTTCCGTGGCTCGCAGCCTCCGCAGCGATTTATTTCGCGATCGCAATCTTTATGCTGGTTCGCCTGGCGCTTGGTGTAATCCTGGGCCGCCGCCTCGAAAGGGAATCGCAGCTCATCGAAGAATCCCACGCTCTCGCGCGTCTGCATTTTTTCACTCGCGCGTCAGGCCTGCGAGCGCCACCGCGTTTGGCTGAATCCGAGCTGCTCTCCGTGCCAGTAACGTTCGGCGTGCGCCGCCCCGCGATTTTGCTCCCCGCCGGCTGGCGCGACTGGGAACCCACCGAACTCGACGCCGTCCTCGCGCATGAAATTTCTCACGTGGTTCGCCGCGACGCGCTCGCTGAGCGTCTCTCGCTGCTGCATCGCGCGATCTGCTGGTTCAGCCCGCTCAGCTGGTGGCTCGCGCGCCATCTCGCGGATCTCGCCGAAGAGGCCAGCGACGATGCCGCTCTCGCCGCCGGCGCCGACCGCACGCGCTACGCCGAGACTTTGCTCGGATTTTTCGCGGCTCTAGAAGCCGCGCCCGGCCGCGTGTGGTGGCAGGGCGTTTCCATGGCCACCGCGGGGCAGGCCGAAAAGCGCGTAGATCGAATTCTCGAATGGAAAGGGAGTGTCGCCATGCGCCTGAAGAAACCCGTTGTGATCGCCTACATGTCGGTAGCAATTCCAGTCGTTTGCTTGATCGCGGCCTTCCGCCCCACGATTGAAAATTTCCATTCCACGCCGTCGCAGCAGGGCGCGCCGCAGACGACGCAGCCTCCCGCGGTTCCTGCCGATCAGCCCGCGCATCCGCCCGCGCCGGCGCCGCCAGCACCTCCGGAAGCGTCGGTGCGTACTGTCGTCAGACCCGCGGTCTCGGTGGATCCGATTGTTTCCGTGCACACTGTGGTCACGCCAGTTGTGCTGCCGGACGTCAAGCCCCTCGGCTCGGTTGCCCCGATGGTTACCGTGCGGCCTATTTCGCCGCGCGCGCTGCAGTCCACCACTAACGGCTTCCGAAACATCGGTGGCGACGGCGATGGCGAGCAATTCACCATCGTCTCCGGCAATTCCACGGTAAGCGTCTCATCCGATAATCTCAGCATCAGCACCGACGGCAACCCCGCCGTCGCGAATTCGCTGCGCCGCAATTTCCCCGGCGATTTCATCTGGTTCATCCATGATGGCAAGGCCTACATCATCCGCGATCCGGCCACGATCAAACAGGCCATGGATTTCTTCGCGCCCGCGCGAGAACTGGGCCGCCAACAGGAAGAGCTAGGCAAGCAGCAGGAGGCCTTGGGCGCGCAGCAGGAAGCGCTCGGCGCAAAACAGGAAGCTCTGGGTGAGCAGATGGAAAAAGTCCGCGTGAAGATTCCGGACATGACCGCCGAGCTACAGAAACTCGAAGCCGAGCTGAAAAAACTGGGCACCGACGGCACGCAGGACGACCTGGGCCGCATCCAGGAAAAAATCGGCGAAATCCAGGGCCGCATCGGAGAATTGCAATCGAAGGCAGGTGAAAAGCAGGCGGAGCTGGGCGAGAAGCAAGGCGCTCTGGGCGAAGAGCAGGGCAAGCTGGGCGAACAACAGGGCAAACTGGGCGAACAGCAAGGCAAGCTCGGCGAGCAGCAGGAAGAAGCTTCGCGGAAAGCTTCGCGTGAAATGAAGAAGCTACTGGACCAAGCCGTGGCGGGCGGCCTGGCCAAACCCGCATAACGATGGAAGTCGACGTTGCTTTGCCTTTGTAGCGGCCAGCTTCAGCTGGGCGCCTTTGACGTTGCCTGTGAATCTGTAGCGGCCGCCTGCTTTTTAGGCGGGCGGTTTTGCTTTATGATTTTGCCTTAGGTTTCCTCCGAGCCGTCTGCGTCCCAGCGGTAAATTTTTTGTAACAACTTCAACCCCGCTCGCAAAATCCCGCAACGTGCGATAGTCTGTTGCATCGAACTAACATAGTCACGCACTGACCAAGGATTCACATGCCCAGCGCCAAAACAACTAGCCGCAACACCCGCGCGCCGCGCCGAAAGCCGGTCGTGAAATCGCGCAAACAGGTGCCGCCTGCAAAACCGATAGCCATCTATCACGAACACCCGCGCTGGTTCCTCCCCGTTTTCGCAGAACTGGATCGCCGCGCCATCCCCTACGTGCGCCTGGACGCCGCGCACCACCATTTCGACATCTCTCCCAACGGCCACCAGCAATTCGGCCTGGTTTTCAACCGCATGAGCCCCTCAGCTTGGACCCGCGGCAACGCGCACGCAATTTTCTACACGCTCAGCTACCTGGCGCACCTGGAAAAGCAAGGCACGCGCGTTGTGAATGGCAGCCACGCTTTCCGCGTGGAAACCTCCAAAGCGCTGCAGCTTTCGCTGCTCGAATCGCTGGGCCTCCCGCATCCGCGGTCGGTGGTGATCAACCATCCATCGCAAGCAGTCGCCGCCGCAGAAAATCTGCGTTACCCGATTGTGGTGAAGCCGAACATCGGCGGCAGCGGCGTGGGCATCGTGCGCTTCGATTCTCCCGAGCAGCTTGCATCCGCGGTGCAGAACGGCGCGATCCAGCTGGGCCTCGATTCCACCGGCATCGTCCAGGAATTCATACCCGCGCGCGGCGGACACATTACCCGCATCGAGACTCTCGGCTACAAATACCTCTACGGCATAAAAGTTTTCACTTCGGGCGAAACATTCGACCTGTGTCCGATGGACATTTGCAAAACCACCGACGGCGCTGAAATTAAAACCGCCTGCGTGGTGGAAGGCGCGAAGACCGGCCTGCGCGTCGAAGGTTTTACACCTCCCAAGAAAGTTGTCGCGGACACGGAAAAGATTTTTCGCGCCGCGCAGATTGAAGTCGGCGGTCTGGAATACATCACTGATGACCGCGACGGGAAGCTCTACTACTACGACGTGAACGCGCTCTCGAATTTCGTTTCCGACGGCCCGCGCATCGTTGGGTTCGATCCCTTCGCGCGCCTGGTGGATTATTTGGTGAAGGAGGCGCGCTGATGCGTTACGGCTACTGGCTCCCCGTATTTGGCGGCTGGCTGCGCAATGTCGCCGACGAGCAGATGCCGCCCACGTGGGACTACGTCTCGCGCCTGGCGCGCCGCAGCGAAAAAATCGGCTTCGACCTTACGCTCATCGCGGAACTCAATCTGAACGACATTAAAGGCGTAGACGCTCCGTCGCTCGACGCGTGGTCCACGGCCGCAGCGCTCGCAGCTGTGACCGAATCCTTGGAATTGATGGTCGCGGTGAGGCCTACTTTTCATCTTCCGGCGCTGCTCGCGAAACAATCCGCCAATATTGACCGCATCAGCAACGGCCGCGTCTCGCTGAACGTGGTTTCCTCCTGGTGGGCCGAAGAGGCCAAAAAATACGGCGTGCAATTCGATCAGCACGACGACCGCTACGCGCGTACCTCTGAATGGCTCGACATCGTTGACGCCGCCTGGAAGCAGGATCATTTTTCCTACGTCGGCAAATATCATTCCGTGCAGGATTTAGTGCTGCAGCCAAAGCCGGTCTCGAAGCCGCGCCCGGTCATTTACGCCGGTGGGGAATCAGAAGCCGCGAAGGAACTGATTTCGCAGAAGTGTGACGCTTTCGTGATGCACGGTGATTCGCCCGCGCGCGTCGCGGATAAAATCCGCGATATGTCCGAACGCCGCGAGCGCAAGAATCTGCCGCGCATGCAATTCGGCATCGCCGCCTACGCCATCGTTCGCGACACCGACGAAGAAGCCAAGCAGGAACAAGCGCGCATCACCGACGTACAGCAGAACGCCGCCGGCTACCAGAATTATCAGCAATGGCTCGCGAATACGCAGCTGGAACAGCGCGTATCGCTCGAGGAATATTCCGTGTCGAATCGCGGTCTGCGTTCGGGCCTGGTTGGCACGCCGCAACAGGTGGCCGACCGCATCGGCCAATTCGAACGCGCCGGCGTGGACTTGTTGCTGCTGCAATTCAGCCCGCAAGCCGAAGAAATGGACCGTTTCTCCGATACCGTAATCCGCCCAGCCACCGCCCACGCCGCCACTCACTAGTGTCGTACAGAGGTCCGTCGCAGATGGAAGAAGAGGCGTGGCGAAGATAGTTGCCGTGCGGGCTCACTGTATCGTCTGCAGGAACGCGCTGATCTGAGCTTCCAGCGCCGTCACTTCGGTACTCAGCATGCCATTGTGATCCGCGCCAGGCGAAAGATAGAACCGCTTCGGTTCGTTCGCTCTTCGAAACAGCGCCCGCGCCATCGCGGGGGGCGTCAAGCGGTCCTCCGTACCCACAGCGATGAAAACCGGAAGATGGACCGCATCCATCTTCGACAAGTTATCAAATCGGTTGTGCGAGAGAAGCGAAAGAGGGAATGGGCGCAAGAACCAGATTGTTTTCGCGCTATCGATGGTGCTGGTAAACGCGCTTATGAGGATCAGCCCACCGGCTTCGGGATGTTCCTTCGCCATCTCAACTGCGGGGCCCGAGCCAATCGAACGCCCCAGAAAGATAATATCTTGCGCGCGTACCCGCCGCTGCACGGTGAGATAGCTGAACGCTGCTCGGGCATCTTCGTAAACGCGCTTTTCGTTCGGGCTTCCGGGGCTGCTCGACCCGTATCCGCGATAATCAATCATAAGAAGATTGGTTCCCAGCGCATGCAGGGGCACGAGTTCTCCACGGGCAGCCTGTTCCAGAACGTACCCGTTGCCGTGAAACACGAGTAAAACTTTGCCGGAAGCAGAAGAGGCAGGGATCCACCAAGCATGAATCTGCTCCGACCCATTCACTGGAATGTGGAGATCTTCAAATGGGATGCTGGCGTTTAAGGGGGTGGCTGTCGCGTATTCGCGCGGAGCGGGAAACGTCATCTGGTCTTGCTGGAGGGAAAAAAATGCGCACGCGGAGACATAAATCACGGCCAGCACGACGAGCAATATGCCGACGTAGCGGCGGGATCGCGACGTTCGTTGCGGAACTGTGACGCTCGCGGGAGTCATATAAGGTGCGCCGAAGTATACCAAGCATGAAGCGACGGCGTGGCGACATCTCGACACTCGCGTCCTTGTCTCGCACCCGTCTTCCCTGTAAATTGCTGTATCGCACATGAAGAAACGAACTCCACGCAAAATATCGAAGGGTCCGCGCCATCAACGCGGCGCGTCGCCGCGCATCCCGCTGAACCGCCGCGACAAACTCGCCGGGGAGTGGTTTGCGAAGCTCGTCGCGCTGCAAGCCCGGCTGCGTGGGCCGAACGGGTGCCCGTGGGACTGCGAACAAACGCACCAATCCTTGCGCAAGTTCCTGATCGAAGAAACTTACGAAGTGCTGGACGCGATGGAATCCTCCGATCCGCACGAATTCGCGTCCGAACTCGGCGATCTCCTGTTGCAGATCACGTTCCACTCTATCCTCGCCGAAGAGACCGGCGCGTTCACTATTTCCGACGTCATTGAATCCATCCATTCGAAGATGGTCCGGCGCCACCCGCACGTTTTCGGCGACGCGAAAGCGAAAGACTCCGCCGCGGTGCTGAAAAAATGGGAACAAATCAAATCCGCGGAGCGCGCGAACGCCAACGGCAAGGAAGGTAGGGCAGGGAAGGCAACTGACGCGAGCGCTCCGCCCGAATCCGTGCTTTCCGGCGTCCCGCGCTCGCTTCCGGCAGTCCTCGAAGCCTACCACCTCACCCGTCGCGCCGCGCATATCGGGTTCGACTGGGACAATCTCTCCGGCATCTTTGAAAAGCTCGACGAAGAGAAGCGCGAAATTATCGCATCGCTGGAATCCGCCGCGCCACCATCAGCGCCATCAGCGCGCCGCGCGAGGCCCCTAACCGCAGAAGCGCTTGTAGGGGTACGGCATGCCGTGCCCGCCTCGCCGCACCTCGAAGAAGAAGTCGGCGATCTGCTCTTCGCCGCTGTAAATGTCGCGCGCTTCCTCGGCGCCGACCCGGAAATCGCGCTCAAGAAAGCCAATCGCAAATTCCAGTCGCGTTTCGAATGGATGGAATCCGCCGCAAACGCCGAAGGCCGGCGCCTGGCAGACCTGCCGCGCGAGCGCATGGAAGAATTGTGGAATCTCTCGAAGCTGCAACAACCGCACGAGGCCGCGCACACGAAATGAACGCATCCGCCGAAAAACCGTCGCCCGCAGCGCACGAAATCGAAATTCGCCACTGCGAATCGCTGACCGAATACGAAACCTGCGTGCGCCTGGAAAAACAAATCTGGGGAGAGCACATCGCCGTGCCCTCGGCCATCTTCGTCGTCGCGCACCACACCGGCGGCCAAATCCTCGGCGCGTTCGATGGCGGCAAAATGGTCGGCATGACTCTGGCCCTCGCCGGCACGCGAGGCGGAAAACCGTTCCTGCATTCGCACATGACCGCCGTGCTCCCCGAATATCAAAATCTCGGCGTGGGCCGCCGCCTGAAATTTTTCCAGCGCCAGGACGCGCTGAAGCGTGATATTCGCCTGATCGAATGGACGTTCGATCCGCTCGAACTGAAAAACGCGCATTTTAATTTCGTCCGCCTGGGCGCCATCGCCCGCCGCTACATTCCCAATTGCTACGGCGTTACCGAAAGCCCGCTGCACGCGGGTCTGCCGACCGACCGCCTGGTAGCCGAATGGTGGCTCGATTCCGATCGCGTAATAAACATCCTGGCTGAGAGTCCGCTGCCAACCGCAGCCGCCACGCAAACCATTTCGCTTCCGGCAAATCTGGGCGACGTGAGAACGCAGAACCGCGAATCCGCCGCGCGCCTGCAGTCCGAAACGCGCGATCATTTCCGCAAATTGCTGCATCAGGGCTTCATCGCGACTTCCGTCGAGCGCCGCGGCGAAACTGTTGATTACATTCTGGAACCCGCCGCTTCCATCGCGGGCCTCCGTCTGCCAGAATATCGCCCGGAAGAATTCGAAGACTAGCGCTCCGCGTGATGCCGTTGATGGGCGAGGCGGGGATAAAGTCGCTTAGGGAAAAAAGCGGTGGCTCGTGACCGGTGGTTAGTGGCTAGAAACAGCTAGCACGACTCTCGATTTTTCACACAGACACCAAAGGCCCCCAGCTCATATGCGCCTGCGTAAAATCACTCTGCGCGAAGTCCACATGCCGCTCATCGCGCCCTTCCAAACGAGCTTCGGCGAAACTTCGCTGCGCCGAATTCTTCTGCTCGAAGTAGACGCCGACGCCACAACCGGCTGGGGCGAATCCACTGCGGGCGAAGATCCCTATTATTCCTACGAAACCGTCGAAACCGCCTGGCACATCATCCGCGATTTTCTGTGGCCCATGGTGAAGTACAAGGAATTCGATTCCGCCGCCGAAGTCTTCGACTTGCTCGCCAACGTGCGCGGCCACAACATGGCCAAGGCCGCTGTTGAAACCGCGATCTGGGACGCCGAAGCGAGGCAAAAAAACGTGCCGCTCGCGAAATTGCTCGGCGGCACGCGCGACGAAATCTCCTCCGGCGTTTCCATCGGCATCCAACCCGACATCGCGACGCTCCTCTCCAAAGTGGAAAAAGAACTAGCCGCCGGCTATCAACGCATCAAAATAAAAATCAAACCTGGCAACGATGTGGCGCCAGCCCGCGCCCTGCGGGAAAGATTCCCGCGCATTCGTCTGATGGTGGACGCCAATTCCGCCTATCGCCTGGAAGACGCCCCGCTGCTGAAGCAGCTCGACGCGTTCTATCTGATCATGATCGAGCAGCCGCTGGGTCACGACGATATCTACTCCCACGCCGCGCTGCAGCGCCAGCTCGATACGCCCATCTGCCTCGACGAATGCATTCACGATATCGAGCATGCCCGGGCCGCCATCGAAATCGGCGCCTGCAAAATCATCAATATGAAACTCGGCCGCGTCGGAGGCCACACAGCCGCCCGCCGGATCCACGATCTCTGCCAGGAGAAATCCATTCCAGTCTGGTGCGGAGGCATGCTGGAATCCGGCATCGGGCGCGCGCACAACCTCGCCATGTCCACGCTGCCGAATTTCACGTTGCCCGGCGATGTTTCCGCCAGCCGCCGCTACTGGACCGAAGACATCATCGAGCCTGAGGTCGAAATCACCGGAAAGGGCACGATAAAAGTTCCCACTGCGCCCGGCATCGGCTACACGCCGCGCCTGGACCGCATCGAATCGCTCACCAAACGCCGCGAGGTGCTCGATTGAAATCTCGAGCGCGCGATTGAACTCACTATCGGCTTCACCATTGGCCTTGCCCGCCACCGCCGCAACCCCCAATCCCGAGCCGCCGCGCCCCAGCAGATTAACGCTGGCGTTCTGGCTGCCCATGATGCTCGTGCTGTGGTCCGGCAATTACGTCGCGGGAAAAATCGCCCTGCGCACGTTCAACCCAGTCACGCTCACCTGCCTGCGCCTGCAACTCGCCGCGTTCATCATGCTGGCGATTTATTTCAGCCGGCGCGAACGCCAGCCGCTGAAGCTCGCTGATGCATGGCCTTTTCTGTATCTCGGCTTCTTGGGGGTGGTCGTCAACCAGGGACTCTTCACCGTCGGCCTGAACTACACCACCTCGAATCATTCCGCGGTGATCATCGCCGTCGGCCCGATCATTATTTTGTTGCTGGCGCGCGCCTTGAAATTGGAAGCCCTCACGACCGCGAAAGTCGTCGGCATGGCCATCTCGTTCGTCGGCGTTTACCTGCTCGAAACCGAGAGCGGTTCTCCCGCGCACTCGCCGCTCCTGGTTGGCGACCTGATTACTTTCGGCGGAGTGATTGGTTTCTCGGCCTACGCGGTCCTCGGCAAACGAGTCGCCGCGCAATATGACGCCATCGCCATGAACACCTTCAATTGCGTCGCCGCCGCGCTGCTCCTGTTGCCGATAACTATCCGCCAGAGCATTCATCTGGATTGGCACCACGTCGCGCTGAGCGGCTGGCTAGGCATGATCTACATGGCGGCAGGTAGCTCCGTCGGCGCCTACACAATTTTCTACTGGGTGCTGCGCTATATGACGGCGTCGCGCGTGGGCGCCGTCAGCTACTTCCAGCCGATCGTCGTGATACTGCTGTCCATGGCCTTCCTCGGTGAACGCCCCTCCCGCATGCTTCTGGAAGGCACCGCCCTGGTGTTGGTAGGCGTCTTCCTGGCCGAGCGCGGTAGATCCTGACAGGCCAGACCCCCCGCATACTTGTCCGCATCGCCTGTCCCAACGTTCAGCCGAAACTTTTTCGAAGCACCGGTGTTGTACCTGGTGAGGGCAGGCGTGCGAGTTTCACCGGACGTGCGATTGGCTGAAGATGAAAGGCTTAACCAATTTGCAACCAACCACGCTCCGCGCGAGTCTAATTGATGTAGAATGGCCTCGGCGTTCCGGCCGCCCGCGCAGCTTGAGAAGTTGTTGGGTGGAGGTAACAACCATGAACAGGTCCGCTTATTTTAAGATTTTCTTCACGGCAGTCGCTTCGATGGCGCTGCTTTGCGCGCCGACTGCATTCGCACAGCGTGGTGGTGGCGGTCACGGTGGTGGTGGCGGAGGCGGCGGCTTCCACGTCGGCGGAGGTGGTGGCGGTGGGTTCCACGGCGGCGGAGGTGGTGGCGGTGGGTTCCACGGCGGCGGAGGTGGTGGCGGCGGCTTTCATGGCAGCGCCCCGTCTTCCGGCGGCGCCCGATACGGCGGTGGTATGTATGGCGGCGCTCACGGCAGCGCGAACCACTATTCCAGCTCGCCCAATCGTTATGCAGGTTCTTCTTCGGGCAGGCCTAACAACGGAATGGGCGGCCGCTCCGGCAATTCCTACAGTGCGGGCAACCGCGCGGGCGTAGCGCCTCCTTCGAGCGCGCATTTCGGCGCGTCTGGCGCAAATTCGTCGCGCGGCTTCAACAACGGTTCCTCGGCTTCAGCGGGCAATCGGGGCTCGTCCGCCTCTCCGTACTTCGGCCGCAGCGGGTCGGCGAATTCCTCGTCAGCGTCCACTACGCGGGGCGGTATGAACGCCGGCGTGAATGCGAATTCCCGCGGGTCCGCACCTGCGGCAAACTCCAGTGGCGCGCGCGGCTCTACGTCGCTCTCCGCTGCTACTAGCAACCGCAGCACGAGCAGCTCGTCCACTGTTTCCAGCAGCCGGGCCGTCTCGAACATCGAAAACTCTCATTTCGGTAGTTCCGCCAGGACCAGTTCAGGTGCGTTCGGCGGCCGGTCGTCGTCCACATCTCATTTCAGCAACACCACTCTCACCAGCGCGCACTTTGGTTCCAGCGGCTCCATGAGCGCTCCGCGGCTCGGCGGCGCGTTGAATGTTCACGGCTCATCCGCTGGGTTTTCCGGCGGCCACTCGTTTGCGAGCAACTCCGTCGGATTCCGCGGCAGTAACTTCGGAGGCGGTTTCCGCGGCGATGGTTTCCGCGGCGGCTTTGGCTTCCACGATGGCTTCCGCGGCGGCTTCGGCTTCCGCGATCGCTTCGGCTTTGGGGGCTTCGGATGCTGCGGCTTCGGCTGGGGCTTCGGTTGGGGCTGGGGCTGGGGCGGCTTCTGGGGTCCTGGCTGGGGCTGGGGCTGGCCTGGGTATGGCCTTGGCTACTACCCATGGGGATGGTCAGGCTACTACGATGATCCCGGCTACAGTATCGGCTACAACGACAATGGAAATTACTCCAGCTCGGACAACGGTCCGGTTGATAATAACTCCGGCAACTACAACGCTGGCCCTGTGGCACCCGACAACTCCGGCGGCACAGCGGAACCACAAGGCTCGCCGAATGATAATCCTGTTAGCGGCAATGTCTCATCTTCCCGGCCTACCGTCCTGCTCTACCTGAAGGACGGCACGACCTACGCCGCGAGCGACTACTGGCTGCAGGATGGCGTGCTGCATTACATGGTGAATTACGGCGGCGAGAACACGTTGGAGATGGACGAGCTTGACCTGCAGCGCACGGTGAACGAAAACGCCCGTCGCGGCATCAACTTCTCGCTCCATCCGAATCCTTCGAGCGTGAACCCGCAACCCAGCTCGAATGGATACGCGGCGAGGGGCTCGTCAACCGATCAGAGCAATCGCTATCACGCGCCGCAATATGACAATCGCAACAACAATGGCAATGGCGCAACACCTGCCACTGCGCCAAGTCCCGCGCCAGCGCCCGCGCCGCTGGCGCCGCAAACGCAAACAGCATCGCAAACGCTCTAACCACGATTCAGCTTTCAGGGCCGCGGCAGGCCAACGCCTAATATCCTGCCGCGGCCCTTTTTTGTTCCCGCGCTGCAGGTTCCTCGCCGGCCAAAAACAGAAACAGCGCTGCAACCCTTCGGTTGCAACGCCATTTCGAATACTGCCCGCTCCGCCACGGCCTGTCTATGCCATCCGTCTGCGGCCGGGGTAGGGAATTTCGTTTAGTTCGAGTTGCTGCCGACGCCAGCCCCCACCGGCTCCAGTTCCGCCGATGCATGCTTCTGCGACTTGCCGCGCTCGATCTCGACTTGCCCCTTCAGGTACGCGCCGTCCTCGATCGACACCCGGCCTCCGGTAATATTTCCGATCACCGAGCCGTCTTTCTTCACCTCAATGCGATCTTCGGCAAACAGGTTGCCGCGCACCTTGCCATACACGATTACATCCCGTGCACGCACGTCCGAAACAACTTCGCCATTCTGTCCGACGGTGAGGCGCTGGCCCTTCAGCGTAATTGAGCCCTCCACCTTGCCGTCAATTTGCAAATCTTCGTCGCCCGAAATCTGGCCTTTGACCGTCAGCCCCGGTCCCAAGATCGCCAGATTGCGCGCCGTTGGAGAGCTGGAGCGATACGTCTGCGACGCTGCCGGAGCGGAATTCGCGTTGAAGTTAGCCGACGATTGCGTTGCGGGATAAGCTGCCGGTTGTGCCGGCCCTGGGTTAGGAGAATCTGACTGCTTGCTGTTGCTCCACATATTCCCTCCGGATTTTGGTTCCAAGTCGTCGCAAAGTGCTACCAGACGCTGAATTCAATGTATGCGCGCGCTACGCGGCGAGCAATCGCAATTGAAGCGCGAGTTGTTTGCCATGAAACTGTACGCATGGACAGGGGGGACACGGCGAAACGCGAGCGTCCGATTCCGCGCGGCGCATCCCATCTCCGAACAACGCGACGCGAGCCAAAAGTTCCCTCCGTAGCGGCGTTCCGCTCCACACCTATCGGTCGCGGGAGGCGAAGCTTCGGTTCCGGCGTCAACTGCGCCAAACAAGGGGAGTTAGCCTCGCAAACCGCAAGTTTGATCACTCCGTGGATTGCTTGTACGCTTAGACGTAGGACCCGCTAAAGTTCGCCGAGCTTGGCGTGGTGATTGCACTGTGTATGGTTGGTCACGATCGGAGGCTATGATGGGTGCTCTTTGGCAAGATGTGCGTTACGCGCTACGCGTGTTGCTGAAATCGCCCGGTTTTACGGCTACGGCGATTCTCACGCTCGCTCTGGGCATCGGCGCCAATAGCACCATCTTCAGTTGGATCAACTCCACTCTGCTGAATCCGATACCCGGCGCGGCGTATACCGGAAATATTCTCGCCTTTACCTCGGGCGGAGATTCGCGCAATCCCATCCCGTTTTCCTATCCGGACTTTGTGGACTTGCGCGAGCGCACCAAAAGTTTTTCCGCGCTCACGGCTTTCTCCATCGAACCCATGAACCTGACGGGCAAAGCCAAGCCCGAGCGCACCTGGGGCACGCTGGTTTCCGCGAATTACTTCGATTTTCTGGGCGTGCGTCCAATTCTCGGCCGGGGATTTCTGCAATCCGAAGACGCTGCGCCAGGCGGTGCGCCGGTGGCGGTGATCAGCTATCGCATGTGGCAGCTTCGTTACGCCGCCGATCGTTCCGTAATCGGCCGCACACTGCAAATCAACGAGCATCCTTACACCATCGTCGGAGTTGCGCCTCCCGTATTTCAGGGAACGCAGACCGGGCTGCGCAGCGAACTGTGGCTCCCCATCGTGATGGCGCCACAAATCATGTCGAACTCGGACCGGCTGCACGAGCGCAGCAACACTTGGGCCATGACTTTGGGGCGTCTGGCGCCCGGCGTGTTGCCCGATCAGGCGCAGACGGAAATGAATCTGCTGATGAAGCAGCTCGTCGTGCAATACCCCAAAGAGCATCAAGGTGAAAATGTCGTCACGCTGTATCCGCTGTGGCGCGCGCCCTTTGGAGCCAATGGCTACCTTTACGTGCTGCTTCCGATGCTGATGGCCATCGCCGGGGCGGTGCTGTTGCTCGCTTGCGCCAACGTTGCGAATTTGCTGCTAGTACGCTCCGTGGCGCGGCGACGCGAAATCGCGATTCGCCTCTCCATCGGCGCGAGCCGCTGGCGCCTGATTCGTCAACTGCTTATCGAAAGCCTGATCCTGGCGCTTGCGGGCGGCGGCCTGGCCATGCTCATCACCATATGGACGGCGGGGACGTTTTCGCAATTCATCCCGCCCACGAATATTCCCGTCGCGATGGATATTCACGCCGACCACCGCGTGCTGCTCGGCACCATGCTGCTCTCGCTCTTTACCGGTATCATTTTCGGAGTGCTGCCTGCCTGGCGCGCTTCGGACCTCGCGCCCATCTCCGTACTGAAGGAAGATTCGGGCAGCGTTTCCGGCGGACTGCATCGCGCGCGGCTGGCCAGCATCCTGGTGGTCGCGCAAATCTCGCTTTCGCTCTTTCTGCTGGTCTGCGCGGGCCTGTTTATTCGGAGTTTTCGCGCGGCTCAGTCCTTAAATCCCGGCTTCAACCCCGATCACGTGCTCGTCGCTTCGTACAGTCTCTTCCCGTCAGGCTACAACCGGGAATCCGGAATGGAATTTCATCGTCAGCTGCTGGCTAAAATCGCAGCGCTCCCCGGGGTGCAATCCGTTTCCATTGCGGACTGGGTGCCGCTCGGCTACAGCTGGGACGTCACCACCGCGAAACCCGAAGGCTACGTTCCGCAGCCCCACGAATCCATGAATATTGCGACGGCGACGGCCGGACCGAATTACCTCCGCACCATGCAGATTCCGCTAGTCTCGGGGCGTGATTTTGCGGGGCAGGACACTGCAACTTCGCAGCCCGTCGCGATCGTTAACGAAGCTTTCGTACGTCGCTACTGGCCGAATGAAGACGGAGTGGGCAAGCGCGTGGACGCCGTCGGCGGCTGGCGCACGATTGTCGGCGTCACGCGCAACAGCAGCTATTATTCGCTGCGCGAAAGTTCGGTGCCGTTTATTTATTTGCCCGTCCTGCAGGATTATTCCGACGAAGTTACCATTCACGCCCGCGTTGCGGGGGATCCCCTCACTTACACGGCCGCGGTGGAAAAAGCGGTGCACGAGTTGAACGCCAATCTGCCAGTGTACGACGAATCCACGTTGCAATCGCGCGTACAAGTGGCTAGCACAGGGCAGCGCATTGCCGGCACATTCGTTGGAGCTTTCGGTTTGCTCGCGCTGGTGCTTGCCGCGGTGGGAATTTACGGCGTGATTGCCTACACCACACGCCAGCGCACTCACGAAATCGGCCTGCGCATGGCCCTGGGCGCGCAGTCCACCGACGTATTCCGCATGGTGCTGGGCAACGGCTTGCGGCTCATCGTGGCGGGCTTGGTTTGCGGCCTGGCGCTCTCACTCGCGCTGACGCGGTTTCTCCGCACCGTACTCTTCGGCGTCGGCGCGACTGATGTCATCACCTTCGCCGCTGTCGGTCTGCTGCTCAGCGCCGTCGCTCTGCTCGCCTGCTACATCCCCGCGCGCCGCGCTATGCGCGTGGATCCCATGGTTGCGCTGCGCTACGAGTAACGATCGCTTCACGCCCCGATTTTCAGCACGGCGCGAAATCGCACCGTACCGTTCATCATGGCGTCGTAGGCTTCGTTCACTTTATCGAGCGGAAAAACCTGCGTCATCGGACGCACGCCGGTGAGCGCGCTGAAGCGCAGCGTGTCCTGCGAATCAATGGAGCTGCCCGAATACCATCCGCGCAATCCGGCGCGGCTGAAGATCGCCGTGATCGCATTCACCTGGATTGGCGTAGCCGGCACTCCAAGCACCATCAGCTTGCCGTCGATTCCCAGCCCGCCGAACGCGGTGGTCATCGCGTCTCCACCAGGAGCGGTCGCGAGAATCGTCTTCGCGCCACCCAGCTTCTGTAGTTCGGCCGCGACGTCCTGCTTATCGCTATCAATGTAAACGTGCGCGCCGAGCTTCTTCGCCAGCTCGGCCTTGTCCGCACCGCGCGCGATCGCTACTGTCTTATGGCCGCACTTCGCCGCGAATTGGACGCCCAGATGTCCTAGGCCGCCGATGCCGAGCACCGCGACAACTTCGCCAGGTCCGACGCCAGAATTCCGCAGGGAATTGAACGTAGTCACCCCGGCGCACATCAGCGGCCCCGCATCCACCGCATTGACTTCGTCCGGAATCAGCGCCAGCGTCACCGCGGGCGTGATCATGTATTCCGCGTAACCGCCGTCGCGCGAAATGCCGGTGACCGCACGGTCAACCAAACACAAGTCAAAATGGCCGCGGCGGCAGGAATCGCAATATCCGCAGTGCCCGCCGTACCAGCCGATTCCGACGCGGTCGCCAACCTTCCAGCCTTTGACCCCGCTGCCAATTGCATCCACTACGCCCGCGACTTCGTGTCCCGGGATGCGCGGATATTGAATATTGGGGAACAAACCTTCCTTGGTGATCGAATCGCTGTGACACACGCCACACGCCTGCACCTTCACGCGTACATCGCCCGGTCCGGGCTGCGGAATTTCGCGTTCGACGATCTCAAATGGTCCCTTGGCCTTGGAAACTTGCACTGCGCGCATTTTTGCCATGATTCCTCCGTGCGGATTGGGACTTCGATCGTGCTGAGTTGATCGCAGCCGTCTCTTTCGATGCTGGGGCGTGGCGCTTCGTTTCTAAAATATTCTTGCGTCGCGCGCGTGCCCGCGTTGACAGCACCGGACCCGCATGTTAGTTTGCGCGACGGCATGAATTTAGCGAAATCGTCCAGCGAGCGCAAGCGCATCGCCGTGATTCCCGGCGACGGCATCGGCAAAGAAGTAATTCCTGAAGCTGTAAAAGTTTTGCAGGCTGCGGCTGCGTCCGGCGGCAGGGAAGTTGCGCTTACGGAATTTGATTGGGGCGCCGATCGCTATCTGCGCGACGGCACCACGCTGCCGGCAGACGCGGTTGCAATGCTGCAGCGCGATTTCGACGCGATTCTGCTGGGCGCGATGGGCGATCCGCGCGTCCCAACGAATATTCACGCCGCGGAAATTCTGTTGGGATTGCGTTTCAAGCTGGACCTGTATGTGAACGCGCGGCCCTGCGTCTTGTTCGACAAGCGATTTACCCCGCTGAAAGACCGCACCGAAAATGACGTGAACTTCATCGTGTTCCGCGAGAATACCGAAGGCCTGTATGTGGGCATGGGCGGAAACTTCAAGAAGGGAACTACCGACGAAGTTGCGATTCAGGAGGATGTGAACACGCGTAAGGGCGTTGAGCGCATTATTCGCTACGCTTTTGAGTTTGCTCAGCGGTGCGGATTAAAGCGCGTGTGCATGTCCGACAAATCCAATGCGCTGACGTTCGGGCATGATTTGTGGCAGCGGGTTTTCAAGGAAGTTCGGGCGGAATATTCGGGCATCGAATCCAGCCACCAGTACATCGATAATTTGCTGATGCAGATGGTGCGCGACCCTGCGCAATTTCAGGTGATCGTTACTTCCAACTTGTTCGGCGATATCGCGAGCGACCTGGGCGCGCAGCTCGCTGGCGGTTTGGGCCTGGCTCCTTCGGGCAATATTCATCCCGGGCAGGTGTCGCTGTTCGAGCCGGTGCATGGCTCGGCGCCGAACATCGCAGGTAAGGGCATCGCCAACCCCATGGGAGCGATTCTCACGGTGGGAATGATGTTCGAGTTTCTGGGTTTGCAGGCGGAGGCGCAGGCGATTGACAAGGCTGTGCGCGCGGCACTGAAGGAAGGAAAGGCACCGGCCGAACTTGGCGGAGCGCTCACGACGCGCGAGGTCGGCGACTGGGTGGCGAACACTGTCGCGAAGTCAGGCAGTGCGAGTTAGCGCGGAAGATCAAAACTTTAACACACAGTGTGCCGAGAAAAGCTTCAAGGCAAATCTGAGAAGGTAAAAACCGACGGCGTCTCGTTCGGTTTCCGCTGCGAACAGCTATTAATGTGTTTCTTTAACTCACGAGTTGCGATCTCCTCACTGATTTTTCCGCGGCACGTAGCGAGCCCGTTCCGACATCAACAATTGCATTAATTATTTTTCACGGCTGGATCCGCTTGTTGAACTGTGCCGGGTGCGAGATCGGTCTTGACTGTGATTTTCTGCTTGGCTAGCAGCGTCACGTCGGTCTCGAACGGCTGGAAGCCGACAAGGTCAATCTTGATGTGATGGTTTCCGGGCGCGATCAGCATCGCGTGACCGGCGCCGCGGAACTGGTTCACGGTGCCGGCGAAATGGCCGTCAACAAACACGGCAGCTCTCTCCGGCGTAACCTCAAGTTTGATCTCGCCGTTCACCGCCGAGAACTGCGCTTGCGGGTTCTTCTCCAGGTGAATGGCTATGATGGTTTTCTTTCCGGGCTCAATGACAATCTTCTGCGTCAGCTCGAAGTAGCCGGTCTGGCGCACGGAGATTTCGTGCTCTCCGGGCAGCAGCAGAACTTTTTTGTCTTCCTTCAGTTCGTCCACGAAGCCGACATATTGGCCGTCAACCCAGACTCCGGCTGTTTTGTCGGCCTTTGTTGAGGCAGTGAACCCCAGTTCACCCATGATCTGATTGCCGGTCGGAGCTTTCTGCGCGGCTGCTACGAGCGGGAAGAGAAGCGCGGCGCCAAGAATTGCCGCGCCCAGAAACGCGCCAAAGCTACGGGATCGCGCAAAACCAAAATTGCCAATCGCCATTCCATGCCTCCCTTGCTGACAGCAAGAACATCGTTCGTGCCAGCCAAACCGGGCTGGGAGCAATCGCTATTCTAGTCCTCTTTGAAGAAGTGGGAACAATTTTATGCGGAAAAAATGTTCGTCGAAAATGAAGGATTCACTTTAGGCGCTTCGGTACGCCGCTTGCTTCGACCAATTCTCGAGTTGTCGGCGCACCGACGGCGACCGCGCACGCGGACTTCAACCAACAGTTACAGTTCGCGCAGCGCGACCGCAATGGGCCGGCGAGCGGCGCGCACGGCGGGCGGCACGCCGCCGACGATTCCCATCAGCAGCGCGAAGACGATGCCGATGGCCAGCAGCGGCGGCGTCACTTTGAACGCAAACGCGAGGTGCGAGAAAGTTTGCATGTTCATGGTCCCGGTGGTGATGCCGTTGAGCGGGAGAACAAATATGCAGCCCACGATGCCGCCAATCAGCGCGATCAGCACGGCTTCAAACACAAACGATATCGCGATGCTGCTGCCGGCGAAACCGATAGCGCGCATCGTGGCGATTTCACGCGACCGCTCGGCAACCGCGGAATACATCGTGTTGAGCGCGCCGATCACGGCGCCAATGCCCATAATGACGGCGACCAGCGTGCCCAGCACGGTAATCAGTGTGGTCAATACTTGCGATTGGCGGGCGTAGTATTCAACCTCGCGGTCCATTTCCACCGTCAGCCGCGGATCGGTGCTGAGCGAATCCTTCAACTGGTTGTACGCCGCGGGTGAGGTGAGGCGCACGGTAGCGGATTGAAATAATTCGTCGGGCCGCTTATAGACTTGATTGACGACTCGACTGTCCGCCCAGATCTCCGAGTCGAACGCACTGCCGCCCGCGTCAAACACACCGACAACGTTCCACGTCCCGCCGCCGAATTTCGCCGGCTTGCCCATTTCCAGACCTGAGTAAGTGGAAGCCACATTTTTTCCGATAATGAGCTCGGTGAGGCCGGGCTGGAAGAAGCGCCCCTGAATTATTCGTATGTTGGGCCGGACTTTAAGTGTCTCCAGAGACACGCCGCGCACTTGCACGTTTGCATCGGTGCCTGTCGCGATCAGCGGGAACGCCGCGATCACCACAACCTCTGGACTAATCAGCGGGCGGCCATCTTCGCGCGCGATTCCCGGCGCGTCCTGAATCACCTTCACCTGATCAAGGCCAATCGAGCCGTCCAATTCGCTGGAAGCCCCCGCGCGGCGAATCAGCGCATTCTCGGGCGAGCCGGAATTCACCAGCGTGGCGCGAAAGCCGCGAGCCAGCGAAAGCATCGCCAAAAAAACTCCCACGGTTCCGGCGATACCGAGCACCGCGACGATCGCCGAAACCCAGCGCGCGCGCATGCTGCGCAAATTGTAAACGATCGGAATCGCCATCTGTCAAATCCTCCGAAGCGCATCTACGACGCGCAGGCGCATCGCGGAACTAGCCGGCAAAATTCCGGCGAGAATTCCCACCGCGAATGCGGCGAACATGCCCAGCAGAATCGCGGAACCGGGCAGGAAAAACGATTGCAGGACACCGCCGGTGGGATCGCCGCTCAACGTGAATAGTTTCGAGAAGCCCAGGCCGATCGCGCCGCCGACCACCGCGATCAGCACAGATTCCGCGAGGACGATGAACAGCACGAAGCGATCGGAGAAGCCCACCGCCTTCATCACCGCGAGCTCGCCCATGCGTTCACGGACGGCGAGTGCCATGGTATTTCCGGTGACGAGCAGGAGCGTGAAGAAAACGACTCCGCCGATCGCGAGAATCAGGAACTCGATGTTGCCGGCCTGTTTTACCCAGGAAGCGGCCATGGCTTGCATTGTTTCGGTCTTGGTTTCGTACGGTGAGTTCGCGAAGCCCTCATCAATTGTTCGCACTACCCGGACCGCATCGTCGGGTGAGTCCAGCTTTACCGCATACCATCCGACGTCGCCCTTGCCGACGGTGCGGCGCTCGTCGAGATAGTCATACCGCAACCAGAACTGCGTGAGATCGGCGCCTTCGCGAGGATCGTTGTAAATTCCGCGAATATTGAACTCCCACGTGCCGGTGCCGTAGATCGGGGCTTTTAACGGGACGCGGTCGCCCACTTTCCAGCCAAAACGCTTCGCGGTGCGCGCGCCGACGATCGCTCCTTCGCGATCGGCCAAGAAAGCGTTCCACTGCTCATCGGGAACGGCGAATTCAGGGAACACCTCGTGCTGGGTGACCGGATCAATCGCGAAGCTAGGGAAGAAATTTTTGGGATCCTGGTAAATTCCGCCAAACCAGTTCTGGATGGCGACGTACTTGACGCCTGGGATGCGCAGGATCTGATCGCCGTAGGAACGCGGCAGTGTTTGAATGATGGAGACTTTGTTAATGACCATGAGGCGGTCGATTCCGGCCAGGTCTACGCCGCCGTTGAACGCCCCGTGAATGACGGCGAGGAATCCGAACAGGAACAGCGCGACAGCGAAGGAGCCGATGGTCAGAGTTGTGCGTAATTTTTTCCGTGACAAGTTTGCGAGTATGAGCGGAAGAAATTTCATGCCAGGCTCCCGACGCGCGCGGCTTCTACCAGCACGCCTTTATTAAGGTGAAGTGTTGCTTGAGCTCTTTCGGCGGCCAAGGGATCGTGCGTCACCATCAGGATGGTCTTGTTGTGTTCTTTGGAGAAGCGCGTCAATAATTCAAGTATTTCATCAGCACTCTTGCGATCGAGGTCGCCGGTCGGCTCGTCGCACAGCAGGAATGTAGGATCGGCAACGATCGCGCGAGCGATCGCAACGCGCTGCTCTTGTCCGCCCGAGAGTTGTCTCGGGTAATGGTTGATGCGATCCGCGAGCCCAACAATGCCCAAAGCGGCCTCGACGTGCGAGCGGCGCTCGGACTTCGAGAGCTTGGTGAGCAGCAGCGGCAACTCGACGTTTTGAAACGCGGTGAGCACGGGGATCAGGTTGTACATCTGAAAGATGAAGCCCACATGCCGCGCGCGCCATTCAGTGAGTTTGCCGCTCGACATATGCGTGATTTCGTCGCCAGCGACGGTGATACTGCCGTGGGAGGGAACGTCGAGCCCGCCGAGCAGGTTGAGTAAAGTGGTCTTGCCGGAGCCGCTGGGGCCCATGAAGGCGACGAACTCGCCCTGGTCCACGTCGAGATTCAGCCCTTGCAGCACGTCAATTTCCTCGCCGCCGCGTTTGTACTTCTTGTCGAGGCCGCGGATTTTGATCAGGCTGTTTGCGCTGCCACTGCCGTCCACTCGCACCATTTTGCGCGCTCCTATTTCTTGATCTGAATCGCTTCACCATCGTGCAAATCGGCCGGGCCTTTGACGACCACTGTATCGCCCGCAGCAAGTCCCGCCATGATCTCGGCGTCGCTACCGCGCGTGTTACCTACCGTCACGGCACGGCGCTCCAGCTGACTATCCTTAACAAGGAAAACGATCGTGTGACCGCTTTCGTCACGCAAGGCGCCGGAAGGAATCAGCGCGGCAGGCGCTATACCTGTGGGCTTATCCGGCTCGTTGCCGAGGAAGGTGACCTTGATACCCATGTCCGGCAGAATTTTCGGGTCTAGCTTTAAGAATGAAATGCGAACTTTAACTGTAGCTTTCTGGCGATCCGCGGTGGGAATCACAGTGCGAACCTTCGATGGAATCTGCCAGTCGGGATAGGCGTCCAGAACAGCGGTGACCGGCTGGCCCGGCTCGACGCGCGAGATGTACGCCTCGTTGACATCCACTTCGATTTCGTTCGAGTTCATGTCCACGATGGTGGCGACGCCCGTACGCGTGAACCCTCCGCCGGCGGAAACTGGCGAGATCATTTCGCCTACTTGCGCGTCCTTCGAAACAGCGATGCCATCGAACGGCGAGCGAATCACGCAATTATCCACGGCCTGCTGAGCTTCTGCGATGCGCGCTTCGGAGCCGGCCACTTGCACTTTGGTCAGCGCGATTTTGGCCTTCAGGCTATCGGCGGTGGTAAGCGCATTGTCGAGCGCTTCCTGGCTTTGCACTCCCGCGCTTTGCAATTCGCGGGCGCGATGCAGTTCGATTTCCGCGTTCTTGAGCTGCACCTCGAGATCGGCGATTTGCGCGCGTGTGGAATTGCGGTCGGCGACAGCGGATTCGAGCGCGCGCTTCACATCGGAATCATCGAGCGTTGCGAGGATCTGGCCTTCTTTCACGTGCACGCCTTCGTCGAAGAAAACGCCCGTCACGCGCCCGGTGATTTTCGCGGCGACCGTTGCGCGGCGACGTGGCGTGACGTAGCCGCTGGCGTTCAGCAGGGCAGGGCGGCCGGTCGCGGCTTTCTGCGCGACAGCGACTTCCACGACTGGTTTCTGGTCGCGCAAGGCCCAGGCGGCTCCGGCGATGAGCGCCAGCACCACGAGCGCGGCTACCGCAAGTCCCCAGCGCCTGCCGCGCTTGCCAGCCGTGCGCTGATTCTTGTCTATGCGCAACGCACTCAGGTCAGGTTTTGGCTGCGACGGCGTGGACATGTACGGCTGGTGCTCCTTCACTTGAGCTTGAGGGCTGCAAATTCTAATACGCGCGACGGGGTGCAGATATATCGCCGTGCGCGGCGAACCAAATGCGTGCGCACATTGTATCTTGGGTTCGCTCCACAGTGGAGCTAGTTTCACCGGGTCGAAATTATGGATTATGGATGCGTCGGCGACGAATGGGATGCAGGAATCGCCGCCGCGTTCGAGAACACCTTTAGGGCACGCTTGAATCATCGCCATAAACAAAACGTGCCCTGGCGTAATAGGTCACTGGGATTTTTTTGGAGCACGCTCGTCGTTCAAGACGAACCTGCGGCCCGCCAAGGTTCAAGTAAAAACTGAGGTATCGCAACTGGTGTTGGATGCGCAAAACTTTTAATATCTTGCTTTAGTGGCGCGGCCCGAAGAACTCAACGAACGCTGGAATTGTCGGCTAGGCGACGAATCGGTCGCGCGCGACACTTCGAGTAGCAATTGACATGATCAATGCGATCAGAACACCGAGCAGAAATCCGCCGACGTGCGCCCACCACGCTACACCGCCTGATACCGATGCACCGGTTCTCCCGAGTGAACCGATGCCGCTGAGGAATTGCATCCCGAACCACAAGCCGATGAACACGAGGGCGGGAATTCGAGCAAAGAACCACAGGATGAATAGAGTGATCAGCGTGGAGATTTGCGAGCCGGGGAAGAAGACGATGTAGGCGCCGAGCACGCCGGAGATTGCTCCGCTCGCGCCGAGCGATGGAATGTGCGAGCCCCAGGAAAATAGTGTTTGCGCGACGCTCGAGCCGATGCCGCAGACGAGGTAGAAGAGCAAGTACGCGACGGGGCCCATGCGGTCTTCGACGTTCGCGCCAAAAATCCACAGGAACCACATATTGCCGATGATGTGCAGCCAGCCGCCGTGCAGAAACATGCAAGTGAAGAGCGGTAACAGGGCGTCTTGCAGCGTGTAGTGACGGCCTGCGAGCGCCATTTGAATTTTGTAAGGTACCACGCCGTACGTCATGATGAAGGCGTCGGCGGCGTGTGGCGGCAGCGAAATCTGATAGAAGAACACGAGCATGTTCGCAAGGATCAGCAGTAGCGTCGCGACAGGGAAGGAGCGCCGTGGCGTTAAATCCTTTAGTGGGATCACTCGTTGGTTCCCGCGTGGCTGGTCATTTTTCGCTTTGGCGTGAAGAGCATCATCTAAATGACTGTATCTGACGGTGCGGCATTTTCAAGAGGCAATGATGATTCGCCGGGCCTAAAGGATCTAAGAATCTGCGATGGTGGTGCATGCGATGTTTGTTTTGCAATTGCGCCGGATGCCGTGCTGTGATAATAAAATTCGTCTCGCATGCGCGCGGTTGGGCATAGAGGACTGTCGCTCCGAGTTTGACGGAGCGAAACGCTTCGATGCATGGCGGCGCGCCGGCACCCTGATGCCAGTTCACGAATCCGAGGCCATTATCCTGCAGAGTTATCCGCTAGGCGAAGCCGACCGGCTGGTCAGCTTTCTTTCGCGTTCGATGGGCCGCGTTCGCGGCGTGGCTTCCGGCGCGCGGCGCACCAAAAGCCGCTTTGGCTCAACGCTCGAGCGGCTCTCGCACGTGCACATCTGGTTCTACGAGAAGCAAAATCGCGAATTGGTGCGGATCAACCAGTGCGACTTGGTCGAATCGTTTCTGGACGCGTTCCGCGACTACGGCTCCGGTGTCGCGCTGGCGATCCTTAGCGAAGTAACGGAAACGGTGCTGCCGGATCACGAGCCTTCCGACGCGAATTTCCGCTTGCTGCTGCTCGTCGCGCAGACCATAAAGAAGACCGGCAAGCCGGAATTGCCGCTGGCCTATTTTGTGCTGTGGACCGTGAAGCTGGGGGGATGGCTGCCTACTCTGGACGCTTGCGCTCGTTGCGGGCGCAAGTTGGAGCCGAAGGAAGCGGCCTATTTTTCACCGAGCGCTTCGGCTATTTCCTGCAGCAAGTGCCGAAGGCCGGGAATGCGCGCGCTTTCGCCGGCGGTGCTGGCGGCAGCGCGGAAGATGCTGGGCGAGCGGCTCGATAAGTTGAGCGAGGAAATGATTTCGCCGCGCGCCGCGCGCGACCTGAGCGATGTTATGCTCGACGTCATCGAACATCAAATTGATCGCAAGTTGAAGTCGCGGGAACTTCTGGAGTCCCTGGCGTGAAGAAACACGTGAAGAAAGCTGCGGAAGCTAAACCTGCGACGAAGCTTATGAAGGGCTTGAGCTTTCAGGACCTTCTACTGAGACTTGAAGAATACTGGACGCGGCGCGACTGTATACTTCAACAACCGTATGACATTGAAGTGGGTGCGGGAACGATGCACCCGGAAACTTTTCTGCGCGTGCTCGGACCTGATGCTTATCGTGTGGTCTACGCGCAACCCAGTCGTCGTCCGGCGGATGGGCGCTACGGCGAAAATCCCAACCGGCTTTACAAGCACACGCAACTTCAAGTGATACTGAAACCCGCGCCTGCGGACGTGCAAGATTTGTATCTCGAGAGCCTCGCCGCTGTTGGAATCAACTTGAAGGAACACGATATTCGTTTTGAGGAAGACAACTGGGAATCGCCGACTCTGGGCGCGTGGGGAATCGGCTGGCAAGTACTTCTCGACGGGCAGGAGATCACGCAGTTCACATATTTCCAGCAGAGCGGCGGGCAGAATCTGAACCCGATTTCCGTGGAGCTGACCTATGGGCTGGACCGCATCGCTTCATATCTGCAGGGCGTGGACAACGTTTTTGATGTGCGTTGGTCGGAGACAGTGACTTACCGCCAGGTGCGGCTGGCCGAAGAGCAGCAATTTTCGGCTTATAGCTTCGACTATGCGGATGCGGCATCGACGCGCAAGCAGTTTGACCTGGCGGAAGCGGAGTCGGTTCGGCTGCTCGCGGCCTATGCGAGCCTGAAAGCGCCGCAGAAGAAGGGGTTTCCGATTTTGCAGGCCTACGATTTGTGCCTGAAATGTTCGCACCTCTTTAATTTGCTGGATGCGCGTGGCGCGATTTCTGTGACGGAGCGTGCGGCAATGATCGCGCGCGTGCGGAAATTGGCGATTCGCGTGGCTGCGGCTTGGCTCGAGCAGAGCGGCGGAGCGGCGCCTGCTGATGCGGCGAAGGTGGTCGCATGAAGGTAAAGGCAGAAGTAGCGGCGGGCGGGAAATCTCGCGGAGATTTTCTTTTTGAAATTGGCTGCGAAGAAATTCCCGCCGGAATGATTTTGAAGGCGTCGCAGGAACTTAAAGCTTTACTTCAAAAGCAATTTCTTGCGAATGGATTGCTGGAAGAAAAATCCGCGGAGAGTTCAATTGAAACTTTCGGTGCGCCGCGGCGGCTGGTGGCTATCGCGCGCGGCGTCCGCATGCGGCAGGAAGATGTGACGCGCGAAATTACCGGGCCGCCGAAGTCGGTAGCGTACGATCAGGTCGGCGAGCCGACACGCGCGGCAATGAGTTTTGCCGAGAAGCAGGGAATTCCGGTTTCGAAGCTGAGCATCGTGAATACACCGAAAGGCGAATATCTTTCCGCGAAGCAAGTGGTGATCGGCAGGCCCGCAGCAAAAATTCTCGGGGAAGCGCTGCCGCAAGTGATTCAGGAGATTTCCTGGCCACGCTCGATGTATTGGACTGGCGCACATGGGCCGCGCTTTATCCGGCCCATTCGCTGGATTGTGGCTCTGCTCGACGGCAAGATCATTCCGTTTTCCTTTGCGGGAGTGGAAGCCGGGAATCACACGGACGGACATCGCTTCCTGGGGAAGAAGCACATCCCCGTGAAGAGTCCTGCGGATTACGAAGAGAAGTTAAAGAAAAACTTTGTATTGTGCAGGCCCGCGGAACGCGAGAGCAAAATCGCCACGGAGATTCGCGCGCTCACCAGCCGCGGCGGATTGCGCACGCACGAAGATGCTGAGCTACTGCAGCTTGTCGCATACCTCAACGAATACCCGAGCGTAATCGTCGGAGATTTCGATCCGGCGTATCTGGCGCTGCCGGACGAAATTCTGCTGACGGTGATGCGCGACCATCAGAAATATTTCGGATTGGAATCGCGCGACGGGGAATTGGCGCCGCATTTTCTGGCGGTGATTAATCTGCCGAAGGATCCCATGGGACTGGTGCGGGCTGGGCACGAACGCGTGTTGCGCGCGCGCTTCGCGGACGCGCAATTTTTCTGGCAGACAGATCAGAAGATCAAGCTGGGCGATTATTTGCCCAAGCTGGCGGCGGTCACTTACGAATCGCGCCTCGGAAGCTACGGCGATAAAGTCGCGCGCATGCGTTCGCTGGCGCGCTGGCTGGCGGAGCAGTGGTTCAGCGGCGGCGTATCGCAGGCGGATGTGGCGGGCTCGGATCGCGCGGCGGAGCTCGCGAAGTGTGACCTGGTGACCGGGATGGTTGGCGAATTTCCGGAATTGCAGGGCGTGGTGGGAGGGCTTTACGCGCGGGCCCAGGGCGAGCCGGAAGATATCGCTTGGGCGATCTACGATCATTATAAGCCGCTGGGCCTTGATGATCCGCTGCCGCGTAATTTGACAGGATGCGCGGTGGCGCTGGCGGACAAGCTCGATTCGTTGGTGGCGTGCTTCGCTGTGGGAGCGGTGCCTACAGGCTCGAGCGATCCTTTCGCGCTGCGGCGCGCGGCGCAGGGCATCGTGAAGATTATTCTGGAGCGCAAGTTGCCGCTGTCGCTTTCCGCGGCGATTTCAGCTGCCGTCAAAGCATTGAAAGAGCACCCGCCACGAATTGAGGCGTCCGAAGCAGTGCAGAAGCAGGTGCTGGATTTCCTGCTGGAGCGCGCGCGGTATATTTTGCGCGAGAGGCGCGGGTTCGCTTATGACGAGATCAATGCCGCATTCGCGGCGGGAGCGGATGACCTGGTGGACGCGGTGGACCGCGTGGCGGCGGTAAAAGCCATCCGCAACATGAAAAATTTCGTTCCTCTGGCGGCGTCGTTCAAGCGCATACGCAATATCCTGGAGAAGTCCGCGGCGGGGATCGATAAATCGCAGTTGGCGGTGCAAGCCGATCTGCTGTGGGAACCGGCCGAGCGCGCTTTGTATAACGCAGCGCAACAGATTGGCGGGGAAGCAACCCTCAAGAAAAAGGCGAAGAAGTATCGCGAGGCGCTGGAGGCGATTTCCGGGCTGCGTCCTGCGGTGGATTTATTTTTCGACAAGGTTCTAGTGATGGTTGAGGACAAGAACGTGCGTCGGAATCGCGTAGCGCTACTTGCAGGGTTACTTAAAGAATTTTCTACGATTGCGGATTTCTCGGAACTCGGTGGTGAGGAAGCGAAGTAATTTCTGAAGTGACGGCGCACGCATTGAAGTGCCGGTTGAGTTGTCGGAATGCCGACAAATTTTATTGAAGTGCTTCGTGAGAAGATCGCGCCGAGTGACCTCACTTACGATTTTCGAAAACTTAAAGTGAATCTGGAGACCGACAAATGAAATATGTTTATTTCTTCGGGGCAGGCAAGGCAGACGGCACAGGCGACATGCGCGATCTTCTTGGCGGCAAGGGCGCCGGACTCGCGGAGATGACGCGCATCGGGCTGCCGGTGCCGGCAGGGTTCACGATCACGACCGAGACCTGTGACTATTTTCTGAAGCACGGCCGGAAATATCCGAGCGCGCTTCGCGGAGACGTAGCAAAGAGCATCGCGCGCCTGGAAAAACTGACCGGCAAGAAACTCGGTGACGCAAAAGACCCGCTGCTCGTGAGCGTGCGCTCCGGTTCGGCAAGATCAATGCCGGGAATGATGGAGACTATCCTTAACCTGGGGCTCAACGACCGCGCGGTGCAAGGCCTGGCCGCGGCCACCAAGAACGAACGCTTCGCGTACGACGCGTATCGCCGGTTCGTGCAGATGTATTCGTCGGTCGTGATTGGATTGCCCAAAGAAGATCTGGAGCATCGTCTGCGCGCTATGAAGCAATCGTTCGGCGTGAAGGACGATACAGAAGTGAGCGCCGAAGGCTGGAAGAAGTTGGTCGGTGAATACAAGGCTTACTACAAAGGGAAGACCGGGAAGGCGTTTCCGGACGATCCGCACGAGCAGTTGTGGGGGGCAATTGGCGCGGTGTTCGATTCGTGGATGGGCGAGAAGGCGGTCACATACAGGCGCGTTGAGAAAATCACGGGCCTGCTGGGCACTGCGGTGAACGTGGTGCAGATGGTGTTCGGGAATACCGGCGACGATTCCGGAACGGGCGTCTGCTTCACGCGCGACCCTTCGACGGGCGAGAAAACTTTCTTCGGAGATTTTTTGCTGAACGCGCAGGGCGAAGATGTGGTCGCGGGAATCCGCACACCGATGCACTTGCGAGAAATGGCCAAGCGCATGCCGAAGGTGTATCCGCAACTCGAGCGCGTGCGACACACCCTCGAGAAACATTATCGCGACATGCAGGACCTGGAATTCACGGTGGAGAACGGCAAACTGTACATGCTGCAGACGCGAACCGGCAAGCGGTCCCCTTCGGCGGCGTTTCAAATTGCGGTCGATATGGTGAACGAGAAGCTGATCAATGTTGAAGAAGCACTTGAACGCATCAAGCCGGAGGACGTGGAGCGGCTTTTTTATCCGGTGATTGATCAGAAGTTGTCGCGCACGGAATTGTCCAGCCGCTTGCTCGTGACGGGAAATAATGCGGTGCCGGGAGCGGCGGTGGGGAAAGCCGTGTTCACGGCGCAGGCAGCGGAGGAATGGGCGGCGCGCGGCGAGAAAGTAATTCTGGTGCGGCATGAGACCAGCCCTGAAGACGTGGGCGGGATGTTCGTCGCGCAGGGAATTCTGACGGCGACGGGCGGAAAGACCAGCCACGCCGCGGTAGTAGCGCGCGGTTGGGGGAAGTGCTGCATCGTCGGCGCGGAAAAATTGGACATTGATCTCGCGAAGAAGACGATTCATGCCAACGGCAAGGCGGTGCGCGAAGGTGAATGGATGACCCTGGACGGCGGCGACGGCTCGGTGTACACGGGCCAGATCGAACTGGTTCGCCCGCAGCCCCCCAAGGCTTTCGCCACGCTGATGAAATGGGCCGACAAGGTGCGCCGTATCGGCGTCCGCACGAACGCCGACACCCCTCATGATGCGAAAGTGGCGCTCGAGATGGGTGCGGAAGGCATCGGGCTGTGCCGCACCGAGCATATGTTCTTCAAGGATTTCGAGCATCCGGAGCAGAGCATCGAACGCCAACGCGCGATTCAGGAAATGATCCTGGCGGAGACGTCTGCGGCGCGCCGCGCAGCACTCGCGAAGTTGCTGCCGTTCCAACGCAGGGATTTCATCGGCCTATTCGAGGTTATGGATGGCCTGCCGGTGACGATTCGGTTGATCGATCCACCGCTGCATGAATTTGTGCCGCACGACGCAACGAAGCAGGCCGAGTTGGCGAAGGAGATCGGAATATCTGCCGAGGCCGTGGCTCGTCGAGTGGAACAACTACATGAAGCCAACCCCATGCTCGGGCATCGCGGCTGCAGGTTGTGCATCACGTATCCAGAAATCCTGGAGATGCAAGTTCGAGCGATCATCGAGGCCGCGATCGATTGCCAGAAACGCGGCATTAAAGTGATACCTGAGATCATGCACCCGCTGACGCTCGACAAAAAAGAGCTGAAAATTCTGGACGACCAGACGCGCAAGGTCGCCGAAGAAATTATTTCCCGGTCGAAAGTGAAGCTTCACTATCTGGTGGGCACGATGATCGAGTTGCCTCGCGCAGCATTGCTGGCGGATCAGATCGCGGAGGTCGCCGAGTTCTTTTCGTTCGGGACCAACGACCTGACGCAAACCGTCATGGGGCTTTCGCGCGACGATGCGGGCCGGTTCTTGCCGGAATATGTGGACGAGCGCAAGGCGGGGATCTTCAAGGAAGACCCATTTCAGACGCTCGACATTGCCGGCGTGGGCATGCTGGTTGAATGGGGCATCGAGCGAGGCCGCAAGACGAGGCCGCACCTGGAGATCGGCATCTGCGGCGAACATGGCGGCGATTCGGAGAGCGTGAAGTTCTGCCACCGCGTGAAGATGGATTACGTAAGCGCTTCGCCATTCCGCGTACCGACGGCGCGACTGGCAGCGGCGCAGGCGGTGATCGAAGAGAAGCAGGCGAAGAAACCGGCGAAGGCGAAACGTTGAGAACGGAATCAGCAGCCACCGAGAAAAGCTTGAGAATGCCGCAGAGGCGCCGAGAGCGCAGAGAAAACCGCCGAGCAGAGGCCCGCGAGTCGGTGTGTCACGGGAGTGCGGGAGAGATCCTTCGGCCGGCTTAAAGCACAGGCGTCGTCCTCAGGATGACGATGCGCGTCGCATCGTCAGAGGAGCACACCATTTCGCCAGGGAAACTGCAGACGACGGATGGCCGGCCGCTGATCATTGGGATTTGCGGCGGAACGGGGTCCGGCAAGACCACGATCACGCGACGAATTATCGAGGCGCTTTCCGAAACGAACGTAGTGGTGCTGCAGCAGGATAACTACTATCGCGATTATCCCGGGATGCCGTTCGAAGAGCGCGTGAAGGTGAATTTCGACCATCCCGATTCCATGGACACGCCGCTGCTCGCCGAGAATGTGCGGCAATTGCGCGCAGGCCAAGCGATTGAGCGCCCCACCTACGATTACGCCAACTTTCAGCGCTTAAAAGGAACTGTGCGCATCGAGCCGCGCGCGGCGATTATTGTGGAAGGGATTTTGATTTTTGAAAATAAGGCGCTGCGCGAGTTGCTCGACGTGAAAATCTTCGTGGATACCGATGCGGACTTGCGTTTCATACGCCGACTGGTGCGGGACATACGCGACCGCGGTCGTACGACGCAGATGGTCGTCGAACAATATATGAAGACGGTGCGTCCGATGCATCTGGAGTTTGTGGAGCCGTCGAAACGCTACGCGGATGTGATCATCCCGGAGGGCGGGCATAATGACGTGGGGATTGATCTGGTGATTCAGAAGATCCGCTCGCTGGTGCCGCGTCCGGCGGGGCAGTGAACGAAAACACGGTTTCGAGCGTATCAGTATATGTGGGTAAGCGCAGGAGTGGAGTAAGGAGATGATGGTGAAATTTCTACTGTGGTGCATATTGCTGGTGCTGTGTTGGCCGCTGGCGTTGTTGGCGCTGGTGCTGTATCCGATTGTGTGGCTGATATTGCTGCCGTTCCGGATATTGGGGATCGCGGTGGAAGGCGTGTTCGATTTGCTTCGCGGCATTTTGTTTTTGCCGGGCCGGATATTGCGTGGGCCGCGTAGCGCCTGAGTGGCGCTGGTGAAAAGCAGATCCGTCTCTGCGTCGCGCGCCCGTCCCGCAGTCGCGGGACGGGAAACAGAGACTGCGGGACTCGTTCCGTTCGCCGAAATGGCTCAGGGCAGGCGCGATGACACTCTGCCTAGAATTTCGAAGCCGTTGAGAATAAGTAGGGGATCAGTTTAAGAGTGGTCTGGCCGACAATTCGCGCGACAGTTTAAATATTTCATGCCGAAAGGCAGTTGAAGGGGTTTGTTAATCGCCATCGTCGAGGCGCGCTGTTTGAAGTGCGACTTAAATGACACTGCGAGTTTCGCTTTAAGGTTTTACGGCGGCTTGTTGATCTGGTGTTTGCACCACGACCGGGAACACTGGCGCAGTCGTTACAGTCGGAGTCGCCTGCGATACAGGTTGAGGTTGCACTTGAACCTTGGCCGCAGGTTGCTCAACGCTTGAAGATCGTGGCACGCGCAGCGGAATATTGCCGTCCACGAGCGCCGTGTAGTGGTCGGAAGAAGCGGCGATCGCTGGCGCGCCCTTGCGGTACTCCGAGAGAAAGTACGGGTACCCGGCGAATTTCCCAATCGCTGCTTTCGCGTCTTGTACTGCGGCAAAATTTACGGGGATGCGGTCTCCCGTCGTCGCGGTAACGTCCTGCATGAACCAAACCACCTGCCCGGAACTACCCAAACTTGAACGCCTGACCGCCATGATCCTTGCGCGCGCCTCCGCGCCTCTCGGGATCACGGTGACACCATTCAGCCTAACGGATTCGACGACCGTCATTTCCACCATGGAGCCTTCCTGCAAGTTGTCTGCAGAAACATCGCTGCTCACCGCGACTTGCACCTGCGTTTGATTGGAGATTCTTACTTCGGTTGCTGACTCGGAGTCCACTGCAAGCGCAGGGAACGCGGCCGGCGCGTGCATCATCGCGAGAATGATGCGGTCGGAAACGCCGGATAATTTCAGGCGATGCAGCGCCGAGGGCGAGGTGTCGAAATCGCAGCGAGCCGCATTTAACCTGGCGATGATCGCGTCGGGGCTCAAGTGCGCGCCTTGCATCTTCATCACGTTCACATTCGTGAATAGTGGCGCGGATTCGCTGGGTCGGGCGACAACAGGTTGTTCATTTGGATTTGCTAGCGGTTGATTGGCCGGCTGGCTCGGCGTCGGCACGGTCGGTGCGACGGTTGGAGCCACGGCTGGTTCGACGGTCAATTCCATGGCCGGTCGAACGATTGTCTCAGCGGGCGTCTGCACAGGTGGCTCGAGAGTTGTCTGGGTCTGCGTCAGAACGGGCGTTTGAACAGAGGGCTCGACGGCTAGCTGGGCTGGCGTACGATCGGGGGCTTGAGCAGATGCCTCGACTGGAGTCACAGTCGACACCGGTTCGGGCGTCTCCCTGGCCGGCTGAGCGATCGTGGTGTCTGGCTGATCCGCTGGCTTGGACTTCTGCGTCCAGCCGAACGTGTAAACCGCTTGAGGAGGAGGCGCTGTAGTGGACAGGTCGGTGGTGGGCACCCATCCGAGCCTGCCGTCGGCGGTTTGGACTTGAGAAAACACGCCATCCTGACCGGTTATTGCGACGCTTTCGCCACAGTGGAGCTTGCCGAGCTCTTCAAACTTTTGCACGGATTTGTAGAGCAGGATGTAGGAGTCGTAAGTTCCGCAGTGCGCGAACGCAGGCGTGTTCGCCAGTGCGGACTGCGGCCCGATGAAGAAAATCCCCACCAGAATTAAACCGTATTTCATTCTGAGTCCCCAAGCCGGTAGCAGAGACGATCACTTTCGAACGCGTCCCTGGCCCCGAGTTGACGTATCTTTTCTCTGGCGTGGATTAGCGGCAATAGTACTTTGAAACAGCTGGCGGATTGGGTTGGTACAGGCCACCTAAATTAACGGTTCGATTGAGGATTGGCGAATCGTCGGTCCAGATTAACATTTTGCGGCGTGCGGAGCACGACGGAATTGCACGGAGCGCCGATAATTCTATTCAAGTTATTCATTAAGTCTTGGAGCTGGCTTGGCCGAAGGTCTCGGTGTCATGTTAAGAAACACTTCAAATATTTTCTAGGATTGCATGTCCATACCCGCGCGACTCGCGAACCGCTGCTGCGGAGTTTCTTGATTTATGTCGGCATCTTCAGGAAGAAGTACACTCCGAGAAAACCGAAGATCGCGTCAGGCGACCAGGCGGCGAGCATCGGCGGGAGCTGGCCCACCGAACCCATCGCTTCGAACAGCGCGGCCGTGGCCCAATACACGATAGCGACGCCGACCGCGACAGCCAGCCCACCAACCGCTCCACGCGTCCCGGTAAGGAAGGCGAAAGGCGCGCCCAGAAACACGATGATCGCGGCGATCAGCGGAAACGCAAATTTCTTCTGCCACTGGACGGAAAGACGCGCGGTATCGAAGCCGGCCTGTCGCAGGCCGTGGATGTAATCCCCCAGCTGGCGCCAGTTCATCTGATACGACTGGCGAACCTCACGACGAAAATAGCTGGGCGGCTCGGAAATTTCCGGAAGCGACTGCACCTTGAAAGGAGTGTACTGACGAACCTTGCCTCCCTCGAAATCGCGGATCCAGCCTCCCGTGAGCGCCCAAGTATTTTCAGATTGCACCCACGTGGCGCGTGTGGCGAAGACGCGTCGGCGAATCTGGAACGTATCTGAGTCGAGCTCGAAGACGCTCAAACCGCCGAATAGGTTTTGGTCGGGGTCGAAAAGCTCGTAGTTATAGATCTTGGTGTTCTCGCCGAAAATCCACTGGTGGGCGGGCTGAAAATAAGTTTGCGCGGGCCGGCCTTTGATCTGGTTGCGCAGCGCGTCCTGGCGCTGGTTGGCGTAGGGAAGGAATGTATCATCGAGGAGGAACATTCCCGCGGCAATGACGCAGCCGGCCAGCGTGAGCGGCAGAACCAGGCGGTAGAGACTCACGCCGTTGGCCTTGAAAGCGATCACTTCATTATTTTTTGCGAGCACGGCCAGGGTGACGAGCGTCGCGACCAACGTGGCCAGCGGCGCGAGCTGGTACGTCATCAGCGGAATCAGGTAGCGAAAATAATTCAGGACCATCGAAACGGGGATGTTATTTTTCGAAATGTCGCCAAGAAGGTCGAATAGGGTGAAAGCGTCAAAGATCAGAATGAATCCCGCCAGCAATACCAGAAAATAGTAGAAGAACTGCTGCAGCAAATAGACGTCTATCAGCATCGGGAAAGCGACAGCGCTGCCTTCCGGAACAATTTTCCGTGCATCCGCGCGGGACGTGACGCCGCGTCCGCCCGCCGCGGCTCCATTCAAAACGGGCATCGGCGCCGCGTCGGCTTCGCGGCGGCGAGCCGGGCGCGATCGGCGGAAGAACGCATCGAGCCACGCCACAATCGGATTAGGCTTGCGGACAGTTTCGATGCGACGCAGAAAGATCAAGCCCAGTATCAGACCTGCGATGTTTCCGGCCCAGATTCCCGCCCACGGAGCAATCGTGCCTTGCTGCGCCATGTGCGCGCCTGTAACGAATAGAAAATAGTAGCCGCCAATTAACACGAGCGTGAGAATCAATCCGGCGGCGCGTCCTCCGCGGCGCGGACGCACACCGATGGGCACTCCGAGCAGCGCAAATACCAGGCAGGCGGCGGGAAACGCGATGCGGCGGTGGAATTCCACGCGCGCGTCGCGCCAGTGCGGACCGCTTTCGGCGAGCAGTTGCGAAATCGAGCGCTCGGAGTCTGAGATCGCCACGTTTTTGGGCCCGGCCACAGGGCTGGAAATCTCCACTGGAATTTCGCTCTGGCCGAATGTGGTGACATTGTAATGTTGAGGCTCGCGCGGGTCGTATTCGTGGGTGCTGCCACTGCCCAGGTGCAATTCGAATCTGTTGTTGCCGGCGTTGGCGACTACCCGGGCGTCTTGTGCGATGGTCACGTTGGTAGTGGAGGCCTGCCCGGAGGATGCAAGGAACACACCGCGCCAGCGCGTCGCTGCGGCTTCCACATCTTGCACGTATAATATGAAGTGAGGAACTTGCTCGTTGAAGACGCGCGGCTGGATCGCGTAGGGCGCCTGGGTCAGGAGCAGGCGTTCTTCCAGGCGCTGAAGGGTGCGTATGGCCGCGGGAGTCAGCCAGAAGGTCAGCACCAGAGTGCCGAGGCTGCATCCGAGCGCCACAATTCCGATCGGAACCAGCAGGCGGCGCAAGCTGATGCCCGAAGCGTGCAGCGCCACGATTTCGCTGTCGGCGGAGAGCCGACCCAGGCCGATCAGCACGCCGACCAGCACGGCCATCGGAATAGTGAAGGCAAGAACGGGCGTCAGCGAACAGAGAAAAATCAGCGCGACGGTGAAGACGCCGCCGGAATGGCGGACGACCAGGTCCATCAGGCGGACGAGTTGCGGTACGAAGAAAACGAAAGTGAAGACAGCGAGGCCCAGGATGGCGTGCGAGCCGACTTCGCGACCGATATATTTATCGAGCAGGCGCATGATTGCGCTCGGAGATTCTAGCATGGACGTTCGGAGCGTGCGGGCGAGTTAAGTCTTGTGTCAACGGAGCTTCGGAGGGTACAGATTTGGGTCGAGTGAATTTAGTTTTGGTTTGGCACATGCACCAGCCGCAGTATCGCGATCCCGTGTCCGGACGATACATGCTGCCGTGGACGCGTCTGCACGCTCTGAAAGACTACTGGGGCATGGTGAAAGTACTGCGAGAATTTCCGGCCGTACACGCGACTTTCAATATTGTTCCGCTGCTGGCGGCGCAGATCGAGGAATATGCCAGCGGCAAATTTCGCGAGCGGTGGTTTGAGCTGGCGTTTGCGCCGGCCGATTCGCTGCAGCCCGAGCAGAAAAGGGAATTACTGGAACGCGCGTTCCAGGTGAATGAGATTTACGTGCAACGGTGGCCGCGCTTCACGGACCTGCAAACGCAAGTGCGTTCCGCCGGGGCCGAGGCCTGCGCCGCGCGTTTTAACGAACAGGATTGGCGCGACCTGCAATTGCTTTCGCAGCTGGTGTGGATGGACGAGGAATACATCGCGAAAGATCCGGTGGTGAATCTGCTGGCGACGAAGGGCACGAGCTACACCGAGCAAGACAAGACGCTTTTGCGCGAAAAGCAGCTGGAATTGCTCGGCGCGGTGCTGCCGGAATATCGCATCGCGGCGGAAAGCGGGCAAATCGAAATTTCCACGACTCCTTACTACCATCCGATTCTTCCCCTTCTGTGCGACACGGACATCGCGCGCGTTTCCAATCCGCACACGCCGCTGCCGCATCCTCCGTTTCGCTTTCCCGCCGACGCGCGCGAACAACTGCTGCGCGCCAGAAAATTTCACGAGCGCGTGTTCGGCAAGCCGCCGGCAGGATTGTGGCCCTCGGAGGGTTCGGTCTCCGACGAATCGCTGGCGATTGCCGCGGAATTGGGATTCAAGTGGTTCGCGACAGATGAAGGCGTGCTGGGCCGCACACGCAATATAGGGTTTTGGCGCGATGCGGGAGGCTACCCGGAAAACGGTCCGGATCTGTATTCGCCGTGGAAATTGCAGCACGGCGGGAAGGAGATGTACGGATTTTTCCGCGACCATTATATTTCGGACCTGGTGGGATTCGTCTACAGCCGCATGGGTGCGGTAGCAGCCGCCGAGGATTTGCACCGCAGGATTCGCGCCATCGGCGATCGTGAGCCGCCCGGGCGCACCGCGACGGTGAGCATCATCCTGGACGGCGAAAACGCCTGGGAATATTACCCGGAGAACGGGCGGCAATTCCTGCGGGAATTTTACCGCCGCGTGCAGAACGACGGCGATATTCGCGCGCTCACGGCGAGTGAGGCTGTGGAAGAAAACGCCAGCGCGCCGGCCATGCCGGGAATTTTCCCCGCGTCGTGGATCAATGCGAATTTTGACGTGTGGATCGGCCACCGCGAAGATGTGCGCGCATGGGATTTATTGCGCGATGCGCGCGAAACGTACGAGCGAGTCGCGCAGCGCGGAACCGCCGGCGCCACTGCCGCGCAACTGGAGCGCGCGTACGAAGCTGTGCTGGCCGCAGAAGGCAGTGATTGGAACTGGTGGTACGGCCCGGAGCACGGCTCCGCCAATGACGCGGAATTCGACGAACTCTATCGCAAGCACCTGACGGAAATTTATACCGCGCTGGGTGAGCCTGCACCCGATGTGCTGGCGCATCCGATCAAGAAGGCGCCGGAGCTCGGGCGTCGCGAGCCGCCGGAATCTTATCTGGACGTGACCGTGGACGGCCGCGAGAGCAGCTATTTCGAATGGCTCGGCGCGGGTTTGTATGCCACCGATCCGCGCGGCGGCACGATGCACGGCCGCACGCGCGTGCTGGGCGGGCTCTATTACGGCTTCAGTGAAAAATATTTTTATCTGCGCGTGGATCCCGTGGCCGAGGCGATCGCCGAGATTCCGGATTTTCAATTGCGGTTGACGCTGTGGGATTCGCGCGAAACGCGCATCACGGTTCGCGTGGCCAACCGGAAATTCGCCGGATGCGTGGTGGAACAAGGCGGAGCGTGTCTGCTGCATCCGGAAACGATGGTGACGGCGGCATTCGGGAAGATCATCGAAGTAGCCATGGCGCGCGAATTGTTCGATCTGCGCGGGCGCCGCCAGCTGCTGCTGACAGTGGCGCTGTGGGAAGGTGGCTTGCCCATCGAAGTCCTGCCCGTGGATGGCATGCTGGAGCTGGCTCTCGGCGAGGAAAATTTCGCGTGGGGAACGGAAACCGTAGCCAAGGTGTGATGTCGGCCGGCTGGCGGCGGGTAGCGGGGTAGTTTCCGATAACGGCGTATACCTAATGATCGTGCCAGTTCGGACTGATCAATTCGATCCGCCAGATGGGGCCACCGTTATACAGCGGACCCTCTGACTTGACGAAGCACGGGGCATCGCCGCCGAGAATCCAGACGTGGGTGTCTGCAGGCTGCTTGCCGACAATCGGTGCTACCGCTCCGGCGACGCCTCCGATATCGACCTTTACGACATAACGCGTACCCTTGCGGGCGAGGCCTCCGACCGAGAACGACTCCTCGCCCTCGGGAGAGATCAAGAGTTTCACAAGCCGCGGTTTTGGCGCGGCTGCCACCATCGAAAGTGTCGTCAGCGCAACATCGGGCCGGATGTTCTTCAGCAGCGTAAGAATCATGCCGTTCGAGACGTTGGCCGGAAGTTTGAGCCGGTCGGTGACGGTCTTTTCTTTGCCGCTGTCGTCCGTGTAGCGGACGGTAACCTGGCCCGTTGAGCCGTCAACCGAGACATCCATCGGTTGTTTGAATGCGGGGCCTTTCTGCACCTGATGATCGCTTATCAACCGGAAAGCACGGCGCTGAGAAAAGACGGCGGTTTCTTCATTTACCGAGCCGTCCTTGAAGCGAAGAACCATGTGGCTAGTCACCCGATCGCCGCGGGCAACCTCTGTTACATCACCCTCGGCGAGGGCGTCGCCTTCCAGCGTGCGTAGCACAAGGAATCCGTGGACTACGCCCTCCGTGTATAGCACCGTCACAGGCGACTGCGACTGTACCGGAGAAGGGAGCAGTAACGCCCACGTCAGCAGGCCGGCGAGCGCCGAGGACCGCATACTTTGTACCATCAGAGCATCATACACTCACCGCGGTCCGTAGCAGGTGGGAAGCGAGCTTGTCAGCTCCTGATTATCGGGCCCAACGGGCAGGCCCGGTGAAGGGAAGCTTCGGGTCTGGATTGGGTGCGTGACTCCGACCTAGCTCCTGGCTATTCGTCTTAGCGGAAAGTGACCCGCTACGTGCAGCCAACAGTGATTGACATTCGCAAATATTAGGAAGATAGTTGGCTCAGCCCCTTACAGTGGTCTCTTGCGTCCTCACAATCAGGGTCATTGCTTCTGCGGTGTTGGAGACGCCCAAGCTGGAAAGAGAAGCACGTTCCAGCGGAGGGCGCCATGCGTCCGAAAGCGTATCCTGCCTGTGTCTTATTGTCCGTTGCAGTTGCCGCTAGCTTCCTTGGTATTGGCCGAGTTGCGCTGCGCTCCCTGCACTCTGCGAAAATGGCTCCGCCCTCCATCGAGGCCCTCGATGGGCGGATTTGACGTCGGGGTTGAAGCCTCGCCCTCCCGGTTCGATCACACCGCTTCGGTTGGATCTGACGACGAAGACGAGCGAGCCGCAATACAACTGCAACCGAAGTACTTCAGCGGCTAATGCCGCTCATTCTTGCGGCGCTAATGTTTTGGCTGAAGCCGCAACCTACGAAGACACTCCCGTTCGCACCACACCTTTGGTGCTGGGTACTTCTGTGTCGCCTCCGGCTGTAACGGCCAGGCATCAGCCTGCCGCCTCTTCCGCGAATTTTTCATTGCCGATCACTTTTGAACCGGCCGGTGGAACGGCGGGGCAGGCTGTGCAGTACATCGGGCGTGGAAAAGGAATGACGGTGCTGCTGGGATCCGGCGGCATTGAAGTCGTTGCTGGAAGCGAGGGCGCGCCAAATGCAACGCCCGGCAGCGTGCAATTGCGATTGGTGAAGAGCGGCACCGCGCAGCGCACTGCGAACGGTACGCCGCGGAACGCCGGTCCCTCCGCGCCGACAAGGCACCGTAGAAGGCGGAGTGGCGCAACGTCGACGCCAGGAACGCGCCGGCGTCGCAACCGCCAGAACATGCCGCGCAGGGACACTCCCGGCCATAAGGGACAGGATCCCCTCCCGCAGCGGCCACCGAGACAACGGTTGCCCCGTGAGACGAAACCTACCAGCCAGCTGGCAACTCCACCGGCGAACGGCGCGAACAGTGAAGAGAATTTCGCGTGGCAGGGCGTGACGGCGCTGGAGGGCGAAAGCAATTATTTCCTCGGCAGCGATCCGGCGAAGTGGCGAACGCACGTAAGACATTTCGCGGCGGCGGAAGCGAAGAAGGTCCTGCCCGGTGTGGACATCGTCGCATACGGCAACGACGAAGGTGTGGAACACGATTTGCGAATCGCGCCGGGAGTGGATGCACGCGATTTGCGGCTGGAAATCGCGGGCGTCGGTGCAGAGCGGTCCCAGGACGCGCGATTGGACGCCTACGGAGATCTGCTCATCATGCTCGAAGGCCGCGAATTGCGCATGAAGAAGCCTGCAATTTACGAAGAGTGGGCGGCAACAGATTCGCGTGCGAGCCGGCGAAAACAAATTGACGGCGGGTACGAAATGGCGGCGGATGGCGCCGTCGCGTTCCACATAGCACCGCATGACCCACGCGCAACGCTGGTGCTCGACCCATCCTTGACGGTGGCGTACGCCACATTTCTAGGCGGGACCGGCAACGACATCGCGCAGAGCATCGCGCTGGATTCGACCGGGAACGTGTACATCGGCGGCACCACTACTTTGGCGAGCACATTCGCAGAAGGCAGCGCGAGACTGGGGCCTACAGGCAGTACAGATTTTTTCATCGCGAAGATAAATCCATCGAAAACTGGCGCGAGTTCGCTGGTGTATCTCACGTTCATCGGCGGGAGCAACTCCGAATTCGGCGGAGAGATCGCTCTGGACGGTAGCGGTAACGTGGCGATCGCCGGAACCAGCACCTCCGTGGATTATCCAGTGACCGACGGAAGCACGTTGACCGTGGGGATGAATGGCACGGCGGTAAACGACGCGGCCGTGACAGAAATCGACCCGACCGGCTCCAAGCTGGCCTATTCGACATTATTCGCAGGGAACGGCGACGAGGCTTTGCTCAGCGCGGGTGGAATCGCAATGGATTCCGCTGGCGATATCTATATCGCGATGGACACGGCGTCCACAAACCTGACGATTGCGCCAGTCGAAGCGCCTGGACCATTTCAGTCTGTGTATGGAGGGGGAGGCTCGGACGGTTTCCTGGCGATCTTCCGGACCGTCGTCAGCGGGACAACAACTTCGCATCTCCTGTACTGCACGTATCTGGGAATCGATGCAGAACAGGCCACGGTGACGCGTGTGGCAGTGGATTCGGTGGGGAACGCCTACATCGCTGGCTATACGTCGGACCCCACCGGAACGCTGCTCACGACCAACGGTTTTCAAACGACGTACGGAGGCGATCCTTCGGATGGATTCGTGATGAAGATACTGCCTTCCGGAAACGGTTTGGCGGATCTGTCTTACGGAACATTTCTGGGCGGCAGAGGGAGGGATCAAGCGCTGGCGATTACGGTCGGCGCGCAATTGCCCGGCACGGCGTATGTGACCGGAACTACGCAGTCCATAAATTTTCCGGTGACGGGCACCTTCTTTGGGACCATCGTGGGATATCAGACAACTTTGAACGGCAAGGCTAACGCGTTTCTGGCAGCGATCGGCCAGAACGGAGCAGGGGCAACCTCGCTTCTCTACTCGACGTACCTGGGCGGTGAGCAGAACGACGCGGGCTTGAGCGTGTGGTTCGCGCAGCCGAATCAGGTTTACGTCGCCGGCAGCACCACTTCCTCGAATTTTCCAGCACAATTCAATTTTCAGCCGTTCAGCGGCGATCAGGATGCATTTGTAACAGAGCTGGACCCCACTTCGGCAGGCGCAGCATCGCTCCGATTTTCCACGCCGCTCGGTGGCACACCAGCGGTCGGCGCGAGCGCGACGGCGGTCGGCAACGGAATTGCCGCAGATGCAAATGCAAACGTGTACGTGGTGGGAGCCACGACAGCCGGAGATTTTCCGCTGCCAGGAAACTCCGGCAAGGGTCTGCAACCAACGTGTGCGAGTTGCCAGCAGGCGTCGCCTCTGAACGATGCCTTTCTCGTGGAGATTGCTTCCAACTCCACGTCCCTGCCGAGCGTAACGTTGAAGACTTCACAGAACGGTGGATAATTGAACCTCGGGACGCAGCCGCTCGGCTCGCTCACCATTCCACCCCAGGCGCTAGCGATTTATAACACCGGCGATGCTCTCCTCAGTATTTCCAGCGTCACCCTAGCGGGCACGAACAGCGGGGATTTTTCGCTGCAAGGCCCCAGCGCGTGCACGAACGCGCCCATCCTTCCCGGAGGCATGTGTTCGTTTGAGGTGGGATTTGTGCCGTCGTTGGTAGGGCCGGAGAGTACGTTCGTGGTTCTCGCCGACAACGCGCCGCCCAATTCGCAGGTTCAGGAAGCGGTGGGAAGTGGAGCGGGGCCGCTCGCTGTGGTCTCGCCGCTGGCCGTCAATTTCGGAAGTCAGCCCGAGGGTACAATCAGCAGTCTCCCGCAATTCGTTACGCTCACCAACGCCGGGAACCAGCCGCTCATCATTTCCAGCGTGATGTTTCCTTCAGGGCCTGACGCAGCGCAATTTCCTAAGGTGGCGCAGGCGACGACTTGTGCCGCCGTGGCGCTGGCACCCGGCGGAAGCTGCGCGATCGCCATCGATTTTCAGCCGGAGACGACCGGCCTGATCAGCACTGAGGTTGGATTTGTTGACAACTCCGGATTTCTGACCGGATCACAGCAGGTGGTTACGGTCACTGGAACCGGAACGGGGATGGCTCCGATCCTGACGGTTGCTCCCGCTTCACTGTCGTTTGGCACGCAGCCCGTCGGGGTCACCAGCGGTACACAAACAGTGACGCTGACGATTGTCGGAAGCGCCTTGCTGAATCTGACAAGCATCGCGGTTACCGGCAGCAATTCCACCAATTTTGGATTCTTCGTGAAAGGCACAAATCCTTGCCCTTTGCCGAGCGGCAGCTTAATCGCTGGTGCGAGCTGTACGATTTCGGTGGATTTCGCGCCGCAGGCGGCCGGGCCGGTGAGCGCGACGCTGAGCATTTCCGACAACGCGGCGGGTAGTCCGCAGAGTGTGGCACTCAACGGGAACGGCGGGACGTCCGGGATTTCGCTGTCTCCGGCCACTTTGAATTTTGGCTCGCAGACTGTCGCCGCCAGCAGCGCTGCGCAAGCGGTGACCGTCAGCAACACCGGAACGACCGCAGTGGCCATGACCATTGGCAAGGCCGGAGCGAATGCCGGCGATTTCGCGGAGACCGATAATTGCACGCAGAGTCCTCTGGCTGGTGGCAAAACCTGCGTGATGAACGTTACCTTCGATCCCACGCAGGCGGGAAGCCGCTCGGCCCAGGTGCTGATTTCGGATAGCGCGCCGCAGAGCCCGCAAATCCTAGCCGTTAGCGGCACGGCGGTGCAGGCCGCGGCGACGATCTCGCCGACCGGCTCGATCAGTTTCGGCGCCGCGCTGGCCGGCACGGCGTCACCGCCTGTGACGGTGACGATTACCAATAGCGGCTCAGGCGCGGCGATCCTCATCGTCGGCGCCGCGAGCGTCAATCCACCCGGCAACTTCACGACAGTGAACAATTGCACCTCGGGAGTTCCCGCAGCAGAGTCATGCACGTTGGTTATGACATTCGCTCCAGCCGCGGTACCTACGGCAGCTCCTTGCGGATCCACAGCCGGACCGAAAAACGCGACCTTGACCATTACGGACAATGCGCCGACCAGCCCTCAAACCATCGCGTTGTCGGGCTCCGCGATGGATTATTGCCTGGCGCCTTCTGGAGTCGTCACTCAAACGGTTACGGCGGGCACGCCGGCGACGTTCCAGCTCATCGCCGATTCCGTCCAGGGATTCGCTGGTTCGGTCGCTCTCACTTGCGCGGATGCGGCGTCGTCAAGCACCTGCAGCGTCCAGCCGACGACGGTGAGTCTTGCTTCGGGCGGGCAGGTCCCCATCGTCTTCAGCGTTGTCACGGCCGCGAATGGAGCGGCGCCGTCGGGCAAAGCACCGGACGTACGCTGGTTTGGGCCGAGTTTGCCGTCGCTGGCTGCATCGCGATGGCACGCGCTTGCGCTGTGGCTGCTTGCTCTGCTTTTGATGATCGTGGCGTTGGCATCGGCTTCGGCGGCAAACCGCCAGTTGCCGCGCGGGATGCGGTTCGTCCAAACCAGCGCGTTGGCTCTCCTTCTCTCCATCGGCCTGGCGGCTTGCTTTGGCAGCAGCGCCGGAACGCCGCCGGTGGGAACGCCGACGGGAACCTACACGATGACGGTGACGGGAACGTTCACCGGAGCAGGAGGAAGCACAACTCGAAGCGTGCAGGTCACTCTAATCGTCCAGTAGCTCTCAGGCAGGTGCAGACAGTGCGCGATCAGAAAACTTTGATGGCCAAATCGCGCGGTTGCGGGCCTACCGCAATCAGCGCGGTAGGAGGCCGCGGCGGCGTAAGCCCCGGTTGGCCCGACGGCAAAGTCTTCGTGCGGATGGCGGCGAGGTCATTAGACGCCGTATCGACCACGAGCAAAATATCTCCTCCCGGAGTCAGCGCGCAGGTAACAGGAGATTGCCCCGCCTGGATCGGCCGGCCCACTTGACGAGTATCTACCGCGACGGGCACGACGTGCCCTGCGGCGGTGTCCGAAACGTACAGCGTGTTCGTCGTCGGCGCGAATACTGCGGAGGTCGGCGACATCCCTAACAACAGAAACTCGGCGACCTCGTTCGTATCCGTGTTCACGATTAACAACCCGTGCGCTGAACTCGAGGTGATGTAAAGCTCGCCGCCGTCGGGTTTCAGATCTAAGTCGTCGGCCGTGCCGCCCAGCGCCAGATTCGCCAGCAGGACTTTTCGTTTCAAATCCACTACGGAAACCTGGTTGTATAGGCTAGACGTGATAAAGGCTTTGGAATTGTCCGGCAAGATCGCGATTTGCTCGGGATCGGGTGCCGTGGCAATCGTCGCGATGGTCACGAGCGTCCCGCTTTCCAGCAGTGAAATGGTGGCGTCGTCCCGATTGCTGACTACCAGCGTTTTGCCATCCGGTGAGACGCGCGCGATCCACGGGCGCCGTCCAGCGCGACCCCGTGCGACGATCTGCCGCGAATCCGTGTCTATGGCGACGACTGTGTTGGAGCCGGACGCAGCGACGTACGCACGGCGTCCGTCAGGAGAAAAATCCAGCGCGTAGGGCAGCGTTCCAACCGGAATGCGCGCGACGATTTGATTCGATTGCACGTCGAGGACCCATGCATAACCGCCTGCGGAGCTGACTCCCCAGATTTCCGGACGCTTGGGATGAGCGCGCAAGCCGCTCGGCCCCGGGCCTACGACGATCGTCGCGACGGGCGACAGTTTAATCAAGTCAATCACGGAAATCGTGCCGTCGCCGGTGTTTCCCACATACGCAAAAAGATGCAGCCCCGGACGCAGAAACGCCGGACGAAGTTCCAGCGCGACTTCACGAATGGCCAGCCCGATGAGCATTACCAGCAGGAACACGAGGCGAAAATTGAAGCGCAGTTTCAATTGATGGTGCGGCCCAGCACGGCGGCGATCTGGCGAACTTCCCGGATCAGTTGTTCGAATTCCGCCGGCAGGATGGATTGCGGCCCGTCGGAAAGCGCGCGGTCGGGATCGTGGTGCACTTCCACCAGTAACCCATCGGCGCCCACAGCCACCGCGGCGCGCGAAAGCGGCAGAACTTTATTGCGGCGCCCGGTGCCGTGCGATGGGTCAACGACGATGGGAAGATGGCTGCGCTTCTGCACTGCGGGCACGACAGCCAGGTCCAGCGTATTACGCGTGAAATCAGAAAAAGTGCGCACACCGCGCTCGCACAAAATCACGGAGTAGTTTCCTTCGGACATCAGGTATTCGCCGGCCATCAGAAATTCGTCCAGCGTTGCAGACATGCCGCGTTTCAGCAGCACCGGTTTCTTGGCGCGCCCCGCGCGCTTCAGCAGCGAAAAATTCTGCATGTTGCGCGCGCCGATCTGGATCACGTCCGCATATTCGGCCACCAAGTCCAGCGATTCGTGGTCAATTGCTTCCGTGATGATGCCCAGGCCGAATTCCTTGCGCACGTCGGCCATAATTTCCAGACCCACTTCGCCCAGACCCTGAAAACTGTAAGGCGAAGTGCGCGGCTTGTAAGCTCCACCACGGAAGAGGCGCGCTCCGGCAGCCTTCACTTGTTTCGCAACGGTGAACGCTTGCTCGCGCGTTTCGATGGCGCAGGGACCGGCTACCATGCCGACGTCCGTGCCGCCAAAGTTGACGTCACCGAGTGGCGTGGGGACGCGCACGATAGTGTTTTCGGCTTTGACGTCGCGGCTGACCAGCTTGTACGGCTTGCTGACAGGGATGCATTCGATCACGCCGGGCATGGATTCCAGCGAGCCCAGATCCACCGCGCCGGAATTGCCGGTGATGCAGACGGCGGTGCGCCCAGCGCCGGGAACGGGCAGCGCTTTGAATCCCAGCGATTCGATGCGCTCACAGACGGCGCGTACCTGTTCGTCCGTCGCATGCGACTGCATGACCACCAACATGAACGCCCCCTGAGAGAAAGCGAATCACAGAGTCTACTGCATGGGGGAACGGGGCTGCAAATGACGCTCGTGTGAACTCAGGGATGGAAAACACACGCCCAAAGCAACGCGAGAAAGCCCAGCAAGCTTAACACCGTGCGCACCGCGTGCAGGCGAGCCCATTTCGCGAGCAGGGGCTCCAGTGTCCGCGCCTCGAGCTTTTTGCCTTCGTCAAGAAGCAAGCGATTGGTCGGCATACTGAAGATGAACGTAAAAGGCACGACGGCTCCCACCAACACACCGCCCAGAAGCCAAAGCCAGTGTTGCTTGAGCAACGCGAGCGAGACGACGCAGACAAAACACACGATCGCTAACGCGGCCTGTTGCGGAGCGGCGCGATTGTAGCTGGGGCGAAATTCCTGCAGCGCCGCGGAAGCGCCGACGGACATTCGCGCGGGATGCTCGACGGTCGTAAGATAAAAAGCCGCTCCTGCGAACATGCCGGAGCTGAGGAGCGCGAGAAATTTCAGCACATTTTCCATGGCAGGATTCAAGCACAAATCGGGAGCGACAGGCAAAGGCTGCGGCGAGGTTTGCGAGGGAAAAAGTTGGAGGCGCGGGGCGGAATCGAACCGCCGATAAAGGTTTTGCAGACCTATGCCTTACCACTTGGCGACCGCGCCGATTGCTTGTGGCAAAAGCAGATCATAACATCGGAAGCGCGTGCGAATGTATCGAAGATTCCTTTGGTGTTGATTTGTTAGTCTCTAGCAGCGTGCGGAGCGCGCATGCCGGAAGGAGACCAACCGATGAGGGCGAACGAAGGTCGCGGCGCGAGCAGCCCGATGCAGGCCCTGCGAATACGTACCACGCGCCGGACGGAAATGCAGGACGTGACCGACAAGATCGATGCAGCCGTGCGCGCATCCGGCTGCGCAGACGGTGTGTGCCACCTGTTCGTACCGCACACCACGGCGGGCGTGACGATCAACGAGGGTTACGATCCGGCTGTGGCACAGGATGTCGCAGCGGCATTTGACCGGATGGTGCCGCGCGTCGCGAATTCAGCGCACGCGGAAGGGAATTCGGATTCGCACATCAAGACGGCTCTGGTGGGATCATCGGAAACAGTATGGATCGTCGCAGGGAAGCTCGCGCTAGGACGCTGGCAGCGGATTTTCTTCGCGGAATTTGACGGGCCGCGCAGCCGCGAGCTGCGCGTCAAGGTCGTGCCCGATGCTCCGACCTGAGAATTGTGAGCAAGGTCTTCACGTGAAGTGAATTTCATTTGGTTGTAAACTGTTTCACCATGAGGCAAATGGGGCGGGCGGCGGCGGTCGTTTGCGTTTTTGTACTCTTGCTCTCGAGCGGAGCCGGCAAAGGTATTTCCGCGAAGGAAGAAGTTACGATCGCAGCGGTGGGCGATCAGCAAGTGGTCGGGATACCATTCGCGGTGCGCATCCGGAATAACGGCCAAAAGCGCCTCACTTTTTGCCTGGGCGCTTGCGGCGTCATCGTCGTGGCCGGCAGCGAAAGTCCCGCGCCAGGCTTCGCGCTGCAGGCGCGCACTCGCAAAAAGAAATGGAGTAAGGAAATCTTGAGCTGCTCGCCCGGCGAAGACGCTACGTCCGCCATCCTGCACGGCGGCGAAGTCCTGGAATTCTCGGTGAAGGTGACCCAGCCGGGCACCTACCGCTTGTGGTTGGGATATAAGGATGTGAGCGTGGAAGATGTAGGCGCTCATTGCGAAGCGATCCGGGACGGCAAAGCCGTGCAGCAAGCCAGATCCGACGAGTTCGATGTAGTTGCGGCGCCGAAATGAACCTGGGCGTTTACATTCAGGTGCCGTTCTGCCAGACGAAGTGCACCTACTGCAATTTTCACACGGGCGTTGTGGCGCGCGAAAAATACGCGCCGTACGCAGACGCCGTGCGCTGCGAAATTGCGGCGCTGGCGGCGAGCGGCGAAATCTCCACCCTGCGCGACACGACCGTGGACACCGTGTACTTTGGCGGCGGTACGCCCAGCTTGCTGGAGCCTTCCGCGCTCGCAGGGATCCTGGATGCCCTGCGCCGGAATTTTGCATTCGCAGAGTCCGCGCTGCGGGATTCAGAACCCGCGCGTAACGTGCCCCCCGTTGCGCCTCTCGAAATCACTCTGGAAGCGGACCCGGAAACCATCACGGCGGAAAAAGCGCGAGCATGGCTTGCGGCCGGATTCAACCGCGTCAGCCTCGGCGTGCAGTCGTTTGACGACCGCGAATTGCAGGCCGCGGGCCGCATGCATCGTCGCGCGGATATTTTTGCGGCGACGCGGATTTTGCGCGATGCCGGATTCCGCAATATCAGCTTGGATTTGATCGCCGGACTCGCGCAGCAGACTCGCGAATCATGGGAAGAATCGGTCAAGCGCGTTCTGGAAATTCGCCCCGAGCACATCTCCATTTACCTGCTGGAAATTGACGAAGGCAGCCGGCTCGGCACGGAATCACTCGCGGGCGGCACTCGTTACGGTGCGGAGGCGATTCCGAGCGACGACGTCATGGCGGAATCCTATGAATCCGCATGTGCGCGACTGGCTGCAGCTGGATACGAGCATTACGAAATCTCGAACTGGGGGCTGCCGGGATTCCGTTCGCGCCACAATTTGAAATACTGGCGTCGCGAGCCGTACATCGGGCTGGGCGCGGGCGCACATTCTTTCGATGGCGCCCGACGCTGGTCGAATGTGCACGATTCCGCGAAATACGTCTCGTGCATCGAAAGTGGCGTCTCGCCGCGCGAGCAGATCGAGTCCGTGACACAGCAACAAGCGCTCGAAGAAGAGCTATTTCTGGGCTTGCGCCAGCTCGAGGGAATTGACCTCGCTGGCGTGGAAAAAAAGTATGGCGTGAGCCTGCAGGCGCGGATCGCCGGCCTACGCGAGCAGGGATTGGTCGAAATGGATGGAGCAAATCTGCGCCTAGCGCCGGCGCATCTGACTGTTTCGAATGAAGTATTCGTGGAATTGCTGGGATAAGGAGCGGAGCGTGCACAGCGGACCGGAACAAAAGCGGAACAAAAGCGACGTCGTGGATTTGCGCAGCGATACGGTGACGCGTCCGACGCCGGCGATGCGCGCCGCAATGGCTGCCGCGGAAGTTGGCGACGACGTTTACGGTGAGGACCCCACTGTGAACCGGCTGCAAGCGCGCGCGGCAGAAATTTTTCAGCGCGAAGCGGCGCTGTTCGTCCCGACCGGCTGCATGGGCAACTTGCTCGCGATCATGGGCTGGACGCAGCGCAGTAACGAAGTAATCTGCGAGCAGCGCGCCCACGTGAATTTGTACGAGTTGGCTTCGATGTCCGCAGTAGCGGGAGTGATGCCGCGTACAGTTCCAGCACCGAGCGGAATTCTCACCTGGGACCTGATCGAGCCGCTGATTCGCGAAAAGATTTACTACGATTCGCAAACCGCTCTGGTGACGCTGGAAAACACCCACAACATGCACGGCGGCACAGTCTATCCGACCGCGGTAGCCGAAGATGTTTGCGAGCGCGCGCACGCCGCCGGCCTGCGCGTCCATCTGGACGGCGCTCGGATCTTCAACGCCGCAGTTGCGTTAGGCAAGAGCGTCGCGGAAATTACGCGCAAATTTGATTCCGTGATGTTTTGTCTGTCGAAAGGTCTGGGCGCGCCGGTAGGCTCGCTGCTCGTCGGCTCGTATGATTTCATCAAGCGGGCGCACATTCGCCGCAAGCTGCTCGGAGGCGGAATGCGCCAGGTGGGTGTGCTGGCTGCCGCTGGATTAATTGCGCTGGAAGAATCTCCGAAGCGCCTCGTGCTCGACCACGAGAACGCGCAGCATCTGGCGCAAGGCGTCGCGGCGATCAAGGGCATCGCCCTCGACCCAGCGCGCGTGGTCACCAACATCGTGATCTTCGAAGTGCGCGGCACCGGCCGCACCGCCGCGCAGATCTGCGACCAGCTCACAGCCAAAAGAGTTTTGTGCTCGGCCACCGACAAGTATTCCGTGCGCATGGTTACGCACCGCGATGTGGATCGCGCCGGGATTGACGCAGCGTTGGCGGCGATGGCGCAGGTTTTGGCCGAGAAAACGCCCGCGGCTGCCGCGCGTTAAAAGTTCTCGCCGGGAATTGTCCTAACCGTCCCGCGCGTGTCGCCGTTTCTTCAGTTATACTTTCGTGCGGATTTCTGTCAGGCAGGAGCAGCCGACAGGCCAGAAGAACATCCCGGGGGTGCGAGAGTGAAGATTGCGGAACTTTTGCCGATCTGCATCAAAGTAGTACTCCCCGTTATCCTAATTACAGGTGGACTGATGACTTTCCAATCGCCAAAAGCAGCCAGTGCCGCGCAACGTCAGGCCGCGGCTCCTCCGACAGTTGAAGAAGCGCGCCACTTCACAGACGCCGCGGAAAAACGCTTGCTCGATCTGTGGATCAAAGCCAGCCGCGCCCAGTGGGTCCAGGAAACTTTCATTACCGACGACACGGAAATTCTCGCCGCGCAGGCAGATCAGAACGTAAAGGCCGCAACCTCCGAGTTGGCCGCGCAAGCGCGCCGTTTCGAGTCGCTGGACCTGCCGCCGGATATTGCGCGCAAGCTGAACCTCATCAAGCTTTCCGTAGACATTCCTTCGCCGCGAAATCCGAAAGAGAGCACGGAGCTATCGCAGATCAACGCGTCGCTGCAAAGTGATTACGGCAAAGGGAAATGGTGCCCGGACGGCGCGCAGGCGAAATGCCTCTCGCTGAACGACCTGGAAAATATCATGGCCACCAGTCGCGATCCCATCGAGCTGCAGCGCGCCTGGATCGGTTGGCACGCCATCGCGCCGCCCATGCGCGAGCGTTATTCGCGCATGGTGGAGCTGGCCAATGAAGGCGCGCGCGAAGTGGGCTTCGGCGACGTGGGCGCGATGTGGCGCTCGAATTACGATATGCCCCCGGGAGTTTTCAGCGCGGAGATGGACCGCCTGTGGGAACAGGTGCGCCCGCTGTACGTTTCGCTACACGCCTACGTCCGCACGCAGCTGGTGAAAAAATACGGGCCGGGAGTGCTGGGTCCCGATGGCGCGATTCCAGCGCATCTGCTGGGAAATATGTGGGCGCAGGATTGGGGCAATATTTATCCGCTGGTCGCCCCCGCAAACGCCGACCCAGGCTACGACCTGACGCAGATATTGAAGGCCAAGCAGATTGACCCGCTCGGAATGGTGCACTACGGCGAGCGATTTTTCATGTCGCTTGGTTTTGCCGCGCTGCCGCAAACTTTCTGGCAGCGCTCGATGTTCGTGAAACCGCAGGACCGCGACGTCGTCTGCCACGCCAGCGCCTGGGACATTGATTACGTGGACGATCTGCGTATCAAGATGTGCATCGAGCACAAGGGCGAGGATTTTTCGACCATTCATCACGAGCTGGGGCACAATGTTTACCAGCGCGCTTACGATACGCAGCCACCGCTGTTCCGCAATAGCGCGAACGACGGTTTCCATGAAGCCATCGGCGACACCATCGCGCTTTCTGTCACACCCGAATACTTGAAACAGATCGGACTGCTGGAGAATGTGCCTCCCGAATCCGCGGACATCGGCATCCTGATGCACAAGGCGCTGGAAAAAGTCGCATTCCTGCCCTTCGGCCTGCTGATTGATAAATGGCGCTGGGAAGTTTTCTCCGGAAAAATCACCCCTGCGGATTACAACAAGGCGTGGTGGGAGCTGCGCGAGAAATATCAGGGCGTGAAGCCTCCCGTAGCGCGCAGCGAACAGGATTTCGATCCCGGCGCGAAATACCACGTGGCCGCGAACGTTCCCTACGCGCGTTATTTTCTCGCGGACATTTTGCAGTTCCAGTTTCATCGCGCGCTGTGCAGGGAATCCGGATACAAAGGTCCGCTGCATCGCTGCTCGATTTACAACAACAAGGCAGCCGGCGCGCGCCTGAACAAGATGCTGGAAATGGGCCAGAGCCGCCCGTGGCCGGAAGCGCTCGAAGTGATGACCGGCGAAAAGCAGATGGACGCAACCGCCATACTCGACTATTTCGCGCCGCTGAAGAAATGGCTCGATGAGCAGAACGCAAAAGATGGCGCGAAGCTCGACTGGTAGCGCGCGCATCGCGTGATCCTGCGTCGAAGGGCATCCCAAGGTAACGGAAGCAAAGCAGACGGACGAGGTCGTTGCGTTCACCCTGCCGTAATCTCTGCGCGTAGGATTGTCGTACGCGCGCGCCCCTGTGATATAAATTGTAGTGCGGGTTCGGTATTTATTTTGTTTATCATTCATTCTGCACATTGGTGAGGTCACGTGGAATTTGCACTGACGGATGAACAGCAGCAGCTGCGGCGAACCGTGCGCGAGTTCGCCGAGGGCGAAATCCTGCCGCACGTGATGGAGTGGGACGAGGTGTCGAAGTTTCCCTCCGAATTAATCCCCACGCTGGCCGAGATGGGCTTTCTCGGCGTGATTTTCCCGGAGAAGTACGGCGGCGCAGGCATGGGCTATGCCGAATACGCCATCATCATCGAGGAACTGTCCCGCGTGGATGGCTCCGTCGGCATCATTGTCGCGGCGCACAATTCGCTCTGCACCAATCACATCTATAAATTCGGCAGCGAAGAGCAGAAGAAGAAATACGTCACGCCGCTGGCACAAGGAACGAAACTCGGTTGTTGGTCGCTCACCGAGCCGGAAGCCGGCTCTGATGCCGGAGGCACGCGCACCACTGCCGTGAAGAAGGACGGCGGATGGGTACTCAACGGCTCGAAAACATTTACCACGAACGGTCACTACGCGGACGTCTGCGTGGGCATGGCGGTGACGGACCCCGCGAAAAAGAGCCACGGAATTTCCGCCTTCATCATCGAGAAGGGCACGCGCGGATTCAAGCCCGGGAAAAAAGAAAATAAGCTCGGACTGCGCGCGAGCGACACTAGCGAAGTGGTTTTTACCGACTGCCACGTGCCTGCGGAAAATCTGCTGGGCAAGGAAGGCGAAGGATTCGTCAACAGCCTGCAAATTCTCGACGGCGGACGCATTTCGATTGCGTCGCTGGGGCTGGGGATGGCGCAAGGCGCCTACGAGGCGTCCGTGCGTTACGCCAAGCAGCGCAAACAGTTCGGCAAGGCCATCGCGGAATTTCAGGCGATTCAATTCAAGCTGGCGGATATGGCCACGCAGATCGAAGCGGCGCGCCTGCTGACGTATCAGGCCGCCTGGCTCGCCGATCGCGCGATCGCTTCCGGCAATCATGACGCGCGCATCACGCAGGAATCCAGCATGGCCAAGCTGTACGCCGGGGAAGTGGCCGTGCGCGTCGCGAACGAAGCCGTGCAGATTCATGGCGGCTACGGATTCATCAAGGATTATCCGGCGGAAAAGTTTTATCGCGATGTGAAGTTGTGTACGATTGGTGAGGGTACCAGCGAGATCCAGCGGCTGGTGATCGCGCGCCAGATTCTGGGCAAGAAGTAAATTATTTTTTGACGTTAGCATTCATTGCTACCAGCCTTTCCAGTGATACCATTCCGAGGCTGTAATTCACGTCACTATGACTGTGTCCATCGAAAACTGGGCCGAGCAAGTGCGCGCAGGAGATGTCCGCGCGATCTCGCGTGCCGTTTCCGCGATTGAGAATCGCGAGCGCGAGGCGGAAGAAATTCTGCGCCAGCTGTTCCCGTTTACCGGCCGCGCGTATCGCGTGGGCATCACCGGCGCGCCCGGCACCGGCAAGAGCACTCTGGTAGATCGCCTGGCGAGCCACTATCGCGCCGAAAAGAAAACCGTCGGAATTATCGCGGTGGATCCGTCCAGCCCTTTCACCGGCGGCTCGATTCTGGGCGACCGCATCCGCATGCAGGGGCACGCGACCGACGCGGGCGTCTTTATCCGCTCCATGGCCACGCGCGGATTTCTGGGCGGCCTGTCGCAAGCGACGCGAGACACGACCCTGCTGCTGGATGCTGCGGGAAAACAAATCATCCTGGTGGAAACAGTGGGCGTGGGCCAGGGCGAAATTGAAATTGTACGCCTGGCGGATTGCACCATCGTAGTCCTTATGCCCGGGATGGGCGACGACGTGCAGAGCCTGAAAGCCGGGCTGATGGAAATCGGTGACATTTTCGTGCTGAATAAATCCGATCGCGAAGGCGCGGATCGCTTCGAACAGCAGTTGAAGGGAATTCTGCAGCTGGTCCCGGAGCGCGACGGCTGGAAGCCGCCGGTGGTGCGGACGATCGCGACGGAGAATAAGGGCGTTGCCGAACTGGGCCGCCAGATTGAGCTGTTCCGTAAACACTTCGAGCAGGCGCACGAACGGCAGGCGCGTGAAATCGCGCACTGGAAAGAGTGGATTCTGCAATTGCTGGAAACGCGGCTGATGGAGCGCGTGGCGGGGAAATATCTCGGCGAAAAGGAACTCGATTCCATCGCGGCGGCGGTGGCCGAACGAAAAACGGACCCTTACGCCGCGGTAAACGCAATCCTGGCGCGGGCCGGACTTGGAGAGGATCATTGAAGCTGGGGGACCTGGAATTTCACGTGTTGGTGGATGGATATGTCTCGCTCGACGGCGGCGCGATGTTCGGCGTGATACCGAAAGTAATGTGGGAGAAGAAAATTCCCCCCGACGCTCGCAATCGCATTCAGCTCGCCATGAACTGCCTGCTGGTGCACGCCGGAGGGAAAAGAATTCTGGTAGAAACGGGCATCGGCGCGAAAATGTCCGCGAAGCTGCGCGACATTTATGGTGTGGAAGGCCCGTTCGTGAACGACCGGCTGAAAGACCACGGCCTGGACCCCAGCGAAATCGATATCGTGATCAACACGCACTTGCATTTCGATCATTGCGGCGGGAACACGCGCGTGGAAAAAGACAAAGTCGTCGCCGTGTATCCCAACGCGAAATATGTGGTGCAGCGCGGGGAATTCGAACACGCCAAGCATCCAACCGAGCGCGACCGCGCCAGCTACATGGACGAGAATTACGTCCCGCTTTCCAGCGCGAAACTCGCGTTGCTCGAGGCCGACCGCGCCATCGCTCCCGGCGTGGAGTTAATTCGCATCCCGGGCCACACCGCGAACATGCAGTGCGTGAAACTCACGGGCGGAGGAAAGACTGCATTCTTTCTCGCGGATTTGGTACCCACCACCGCGCATCTGCCGTTGCCCTGGATCATGGGCTTCGACTTGTACCCAATGACCACGCTTGAAAATAAAAAGAAATGGATTCCGGAACTGGTTAAGGAAGGCTGGATCGCGTTGTTTTGCCACGACGCGAAGACGCAGGCGGCCTACATCCGCGAACGCGACGGACGCTGGGAAGCCGAACCGGTAAAGGTGGATTGAATATGGCGAAAGTTGCAAAACGCTCGACAAAAGCCGCGCTGAAATCACCAAAGAAGTCCGCCGCAAAAAATGAAAAGGTGAAGATCGGCATCATCGGCGGCAGCGGTCTGTATTCCATGGCGGGCCTCACCGATATGCGCGAAGTCCGCGTGAAGACTCCGTTCGGCGATCCTTCCGACGCGATAATTATCGGCACGCTGGAAGGCAAGCGCGTGGCGTTTCTGGCGCGTCACGGCCGCGGCCATGTGCTTTCTCCAAGCGAGATCAATTATCGCGCCAATATCTGCGCGCTGAAGATGCTGGGCGTGGAGCGAATCATCTCCGTCAGCGCGGTGGGTTCGCTGCGCGACGATCTGCCGCCACTGGATTTTCTAATCCCCGACCAATTTTTCGATCGCACCCGCGGACGGATCGCCACATTCTTCGGCGGCGGAATTGTCGCGCATGTGGGGTTCGACAAACCCACGTGTACGCACCTCTCGGCGCACCTGGCGGAAGCTTGTGACCGCGCCGGAGTGAAGGCGCATCGCGGCGGCACGTATGTATGCATGGAAGGCCCGCAATTTTCCACGCTGGCCGAATCGCAGACTTACCGTCAACTGCGCTTCGACGTGATCGGTATGACCAATTTGACGGAAGCCAAGCTCGCCCGCGAAGCGGAACTATGCTACGCGACCATCGCCATGATTACCGATTACGATTGCTGGCACCCGCAACACGATGCCGTGTCGGTGAGCGAGGTCATCGAGAACTTGAATCGCAACACCTCGAACGTGCAGCGAGTCCTGCGCGAAGCCGTGGCACAATTGCCGGAAAACCGCGCCTGCAAGTGCGGGGCGGCCCTGGCTCACGCGGTCCTCACCGACCGCAAAATGATTTCCGTGGCCACCAAGAAGCGTCTGGCGCCGATCATCGGCAAGTACATCTCTTAGGTTTCCCAACGTTCGCAATATTCACGCAGCCAGGGAGAGTTCATGTCGTTACTAGTCGTCGGATCCGTGGCGTTCGATGGAATCGAGACGCCGCACGGCAAGCACGATCGCATGTTGGGTGGCGCCGCCAGCTACTTCGCGCTGGCTGCGTGCCACTTCGCGCCGGTGCGGCTGGTGGGCATCGTCGGCGATGATTTCACGGCGAAAGACGTGGCCGTCTTCAAACACCAGCACATTGATTTGCAGGGTCTGGAGCGCGCCGCGGGAAAAACTTTTTATTGGGCTGGGCGCTACAACCAGAACATGAACGAGCGCACGACGCTAATTACCGACCTCAATGTCTTCGCGAATTTCAAGCCCACGCTCCCGCCAGCGTACACGGACTCGGCTTTTATTTTTCTGGGCAACATTGATCCGACGTTGCAACATTCTGTCCTAAAGCAGGTCAAGCGCAAACCCAAAGTGGTCGGCCTGGATACCATGAACTACTGGATCGAGCGCACCCCCGCGGAACTCAAGGAAACGCTGAAGAATATACAGGTGCTGGTGATCAACGACGACGAGACACGCCAATTAACCGGCCAGCACAATCTGACCGGCGCCGCCAAAGAAATCTTCAAAATGGGCCCGAAAACACTGGTGATCAAGCGCGGCGAGCACGGCGCCATCATGATGCACGAGAAGTTTTTGTTCTCGGTGCCGGCATTTCCCCTGGAAGAAGTGCAGGACCCCACCGGAGCGGGAGACAGTTTCGCCGGTGGTTTCATGGGCTATCTCGCGGGCGAGGGCAAGGTCAACGAGCGCACGCTGCGCAACGCCATGGTGTACGGTTCCGTGCTCGGAAGTTTCGCGGTGGAAAAATTCGGCGTGCAGCGCCTCACCACGCTCAAGCGAGGCGAAATCCACGCCCGCGCGCGCCTGTTCTCAAAGCTGACGTCTTTCAAACTGTAAGAATTCAGTTCGCTGACTTTGCCGTAGCGGGGTATTTAAAAATCATCGCACCACTCGAGCGTGCCTTCCAGTAGAATCGCGGAGCGCAGGGCACGGGGGTGCCATGCTTCAGGACTTAAATTCCTACATTCTGCTGCGGCTGGTGCTGGCGGCTTTTCTGGGCGGTCTGATCGGCCTGGAACGGCAACTGCGCCGCAAGCCCGCCGGAATCCGCACCAACATGCTGATCTGCTTCGGCGCGGCGCTCTTCACCGTCATTTCCTACGAAATGGCGGGCTCAGTCGGCGGAGACCACACACGCATCGCCGCGCAGATTATTCCGGGCATCGGTTTCATTGGCGCGGGCGTGGTGATTCGCGACCGCGGCGCGGTGCTGGGGATTACCAGCGCGTCGACAATCTTTGTGATGGCCAGCATCGGCATGGCCGTGGGTGCCGGGATGCTCGCGACCGCTATTTTTGCCACCTTCATGGTGTTGGTAGCCCTGGTGGCGCTGGGTTACCTGGAAGACCGGCTGGGATTGCAAACGCGCCTAATGACGTTTCAATTGATAGCGCCAGGCAACGCCGATCTGCTGGTTCCGGCGCATCGCATCGTCGAGGAGACCAAGATTGACGCGCGCCGCTGGCAGTCGCACCAGCTCAATGATGAATCAATTGTGGATTTCGATGCGGAAGTCACTCATCACCAGGAGCGCGAACTCTTTACAAAATTTGCCGCGTTGAACGCCAAAGTCGAGGCGCGGCCGTCGCGCGCTTGAGAAATCATCCCAGCGCGCGTCCGCCGCATCGCCACGGCCGCGTCGGCTCGCCCCGCACCGGACTCGGAAACTCCACAGGACCCGTTTCACATTAAAACAAGACCCCAAATTGTGGGCCAACCAAACACCGCTTCTGGGAATCCGAGTTGACGAGTGTTCGCCGGGATGCTATCAATTCTTGGGCATTATTCAGGGGACTCGCAGACGTTTGGATCGTTTCCCTCGTTCGGCTATCCCAGCGCCACCAACGAACGGCGGCGCCAGTTTTCGTGAACACTACCAGTAAAAATTGCAGGAGGACAGGCTTGATGCGTTTGCGGTGGACCGCGTTCGGGGTGGTTGCTGTACTGACGATTCTCACGTCGAGTTGCAGCTCCAGCAACGGCCTCAGCGTCGCGCCAGGCCAGCCGAATCCCACTCCGGTGATCACCGGGCTTTTCCCGTCGAGCGTCACGGCCGGTAGCCAGTCCTTTACTCTCTTCATTGCTGGCAACGGCTTCATCGCCGGATCCACCGGGACTTCCACGGCATTTTGGAACGGCTCCGCGCGCTCGGCGGCGGTAAATATAAACACAGGGCAGATTGCGATCACCGTGCTAGCTTCCGACGTGGCGTCGCCCGGAACTTCGCTCGTGACGGTTTCGAATCCGCTGCCCGGAGGCGGAATCACCGCGAACGCGGCGCCATTCACGGTATTCCCCGCGCAAACCAACACACCGCTGATCGCCAGTCTCAGTCCAACGACCGCGAGCCCGAACGGCGCAGCGTTTACTCTCACCGTGAATGGTTCGAATTTTGTTGCTGGTAATGCAAATAATCCCAGCGTTCCCAACCCGCCGCCGCCATTTTCAGGCTCCGTCGTTGCTTGGAATGGCGGCCCCCGTACGACAGCATTCGTGAGTTCTACGCAGTTGACTGCCCAGATCACCGCCACTGACATTGCTGCTGCCAGCTGTAACGGCGTCAGCGTGTTTACCTACACCGGCGGCGGCAACGAAATTTTCTCGCCGGCCGTCGGCTTCATTTCTTCTTCCACCAAGGCACCCGCGATCTGTTCGCTTTCGCCAGCCAGTGTTGTAGCCGGCGCTTCGGATTTCACTATTACAGTCAGCGGCGCGAGTTTCGCGGCGAACTCCACCGTGAAATGGAACGGCAGCGCGCGCACTACCACGTTCGTTAATGCCAATACGGTCCAAGCCCAGATCAAGGCTGCGGACGTCGCCAATGCCGGCGTCGAGCAGGTCACCGTGGTGAATTCCGGCGGCGGCTCCACGCCACCTCTCAACTTTTCGATTTTGCCCACACCGCCCGTCACTCCCACGATTACCTCCATTGCGCCGGCGAACGCCACGGCCGGTGGCGCGGGGTTCACGCTCACGGTGACCGGCACGAATTTCATCCGCGATTCCGTCGTGGATTGGAACGGCGCGGCGCGCACCACCACGTTCAAAAGCGCCACTTCACTGCAGGCGCAGATCCTGACCACGGACATTGCAACGCCCGGAACCATTGAGATAACGGTGCTCAACACGGCCTCGAACGGCGCAGCGGCTTTTTCGGCTCCCTTTCCGTTCACGATCAACGCGTCGGCCGGGGCGGCGGTGAAGTTTCCTCAGGTGGTTTCCGTCAGTGTGGCCGGAGGTCCGGCGGACGGGCCGAGCGAAGCGCCGGCGATCAGCTCTGGCGGCCGATATGTCGCATTCTATTCCCAGGCCAAGAATCTGATTTCGCCGGCCGCGTCCGGAAATATTTTTGTGCGTGATACCTGCGTCGGCGCGACGAATTGCACACCGAAAACCGTGGCCGTGGACCTGGCGCCGGACGGCAGCGCTCCCAACGGAAAATCCGGCAGGCAAGTCTCCATCAGCGGCGATGGGCGCTTTGTGGCGTTCATCTCCCGCGCGACGAATCTAGTTTCCGGGAACGCCCCGGTTTCGCTCGGTTATTGGGAATTGTATGTCCGCGACCTTTGCGTAGGCGCGAACGCTCCTTCCGGATGCACGCCGCATACCGAAATTATTTCCATGGGCCCCGAGGGGGATGCCGCGAGCGGCCCCAGCACCAGCCCGTCGCTGAGCGGCGACGGCCGCTTCGTTGCCTTTGTCTCTGCGGCGACAAACCTCGTGGCAGAGAAGTCTCCGCTGCTGCCGCAAGCTTACGTGCGAGACACTTGCGCGGGCCCTACAGCGACGAAAGCTTGTGTCGCGCGAACGGTCGCCGTTTCGGTGGACGACGAGGACCGCGTCGCAGGCGCGCAAGCTGGTCGCCCGGCAATTTCCGCCGATGGCCGCTACGTCGCGCTGGAAATGTGGGCGGCAAAATCAGCGGCGCAGAATGCGGCGAGCACGTCGCAGATCGTTCTAGCGGACACGTGCATGGGAATTGTCCCGCCCGTTACCTGCGAGGCCTCGGCGGAGAGAATTTCCTACGCGCCGGACGATTCAGCTCTCAGCGGCGCGAATATTTCGCCGTCTCTCAGCAGCGACGCGCGCTTCGCGGTCTTCGAATCTCAGCCGGCGGATTCTTCCACTGGCAATGCAGCGCACGTCAGCAGGGCGTACCTGCGCGATACTTGCCTCGGTGAGACGGCTCCCGACGGCTGCGTTCCATCCACAACTCTGATAGCGAACGACATCACCGCAGCAGCCACCAAAACGCAGAATTTCTCGCCGGCCATCAGCGCCTCCGGAAGATATATTTCGTTCGTTTCCGGCGCCGCTTCCACTGCGGCGGCCGGCCAAGTTGCCGCCGAGGGTTCACTGGTGGTGCGCGATACTTGTTTCGGCGCCGTGCTTCCTTGCGCGCCGCACACCTACGCGGTTTCCGAAGCCACAGCCTCGCTTTCGGAGGCGCGCTCCACGCCAGCGGTTTTCAGCAACAACAAATCCGCGCCAGTGGCCGCGGACCGCTATAGCCCGGCTCCGCTGACCGCCGATGGACGCTTCGCCGCGTTTTACGCGCCGGACACGATCGCCGCCGAGCCTGCCAGCGGTATTGGCGACGTGTATTTGGCCGTCACGCCGTTTTAAGCCAACTTCGTGCTGCTGCTCGGATGTAAACACTTTCGCGCACGCGGCTGGACTCGCTGCGCGAAATTCCTTATTCTCCTTTGCGGCCCATGCCGCAAGCTCTCAAGCCTGAAGCACTCCGCCCCGGGGATTCGGTGCGCGTGCTGTCTCTGTCGAGCCCAGTGAAAGAATCGCGTTTACAGCGAGGCGTCGAGGAACTCGCGCGCCTGGGCTACACGCCGAAGTTCGATCCCGAACGAGTCCTCGCGCGCGGAGATTTTTTTGCCGGCAGCACGACCGAACGCGGCGCGGCGTTGAAGGAAGCGCTCACCGAAACCACCACGCGAGGAATTTTCTGCTCGCGGGGAGGTTACGGCTCGAATTATCTGCTCGACGGCCTCAGCGTCGCGCTGGCCAATCCCAAAATTTTAGTGGGCTATAGCGATATCACGTCGCTGCAGATTTTCCTGTGGCAGAAATTTCGTTGGGTTGGCTTTTATGGACCAATGGCGGCAGCGGGCCTCGACAAAGGCGCGGGAGCCGCTGACGGCTACGACGTCGAAACCCTCACTCGTGCGGTGACCGAAACCAAACAAGGCTGGACGATCCCGCTTTCCGGCACGGAAGCGATTATGCCGGGTTCGGCGGACGGTGTTCTTCTCGGCGGCTGCTTGACGCTGATCGAAACCGCGCTGGGTACGCCCTGGGAACTCGACACGCATGGCGCGATCCTCGTGCTCGAAGACCGCGGCATGAAGCCCTGGCAAGTGGACCGCGCATTCATGCACCTGAAGCAGGCTGGGAAGTTGCGCGGAGTTTCCGGCGTGCTGCTGGGGGATTTTCCAGAATGTGACGCGCCCCCCGGGAGCGAGACAGTCCTCGATGTCGCTCGGCGCATTTTAGGGACGTTGGGGTTTCCCGTCGTGTGGGGCGCGCCAATCGGTCACACGCCGCGGCCCATGTTGACGCTGCCGTTAGGCGTGCGCGCGCGTCTAAAGTCCGACGAGACCTCACGGCTGGAAATTTTGGAACCGGCCTGCCGCGCGTAGCAGCCCAACAGCGCAGCGAACGGATGCAAATCGCGGCAGGAATTCACGGCAATCGGCGACACAGGCAAAAGGAGACAGCAAATTTCGACGCGATCAAATAAGGTCACTGAACACGTCCATTTGCTGGGCATTGCCGGCGCGGCCATGGCGCCCGTGGCTGGCATGCTGAAGGAACGCGGCTTTCACGTCACCGGCTCGGACGTGAACGTCTATCCACCGGCCTCCACGCTGCTTGATTCTCTCGGGATTCGCTGGAATGAAGGATTTCGCGCGGAAAATTTGCAGCCTGCGCCGGACCTGTGCGTCGTGGGGAATGTGATCGCGCGCGGAAATCCGGAGATCGAGCACATCCTCGACGAAAAATTGCCGTATTGTTCGATGCCGCAGCTCCTCGAGCAATACTTCATTCCCGGACACACCTCCATCGTCGTCGCCGGAACGCACGGAAAAACCACCACCACCGCGATGCTCGCGTGGATTTTCCAGACGGCCGGACGCAAGCCCGATTTTCTGGTCGGCGGCGTGTCCCCGAATTTTGGCGAACGCAGCTACGGCCTGGGCGGTGGGGACGAATTCATCATCGAAGGCGATGAGTACGAGACGGCCTTCTTCGATCGCGGCCCAAAATTCTTGCACTACCACCCCGACGAACTGATCCTCACGTCGCTGGAGTTCGATCACGCGGACATTTATCCGGACCTGGCATCCATCGCGCTGCAATTCCGCAGGCTGGTGAACTTGGTGCCGCGCCGCGGAAAAATCCTGATTTGGGGCGAGAGCGCGGATCTGCGGCAAGCTGTCGCCAAGGCTTTTTGCCCGGTGGAAACCTTTGGCTTCACTTCTGAATGCGATTGGTGCGCCGGGGACCTGCAGTGGCACGACGAGGCCACGGAATTTCGCGTGGCGTTTCGCGGCAAGGAAGTAACTCGCGTACGCATGCCGATCGCCGGAAAACACAATGTGCTGGACGCGCTCGCGGCGGTCGCTATCGCCTATGGCCGCGGCGTCGAATGCGACGCGATCGAGCGCGCCATGGCCACCTTCATCAGCGTTCGCAAGCGCATGGAAATCAAAGGCGAGGCCAACGGAGTGCTGGTGGTGGAGGACTTCGCGCATCATCCCACCGCGATTCGCATGACGTTGGATGCCACGCGTACGCGCTGGCCAGGGCGCAAAATTTGGGCGGCGGTGGAGCCGCGTTCCAACACCATGCGACGCAAAATTTTTCAGTTCGTACTTCCGGAAGCGTTGGCCATCGCTGATGCCATCGTGATCGGACCGGTGAGCCGCGCACAGCTGCTGGAAGAGGGTGACCGCTTGTCGCCTGAATCCATCGCCCAGTCGCTCGTCGAACTGGGTAAACCCGCGCGAGCATTCGATTCGGCGACAGCGATCGCGGACTATCTCGCGGCGGAAGCCAAGCCCGGAGACATGGTGATGGTGATGTCCAACGGCAGCTTCGACGGACTGAGTGGAAAATTGCTCGACAAATTTAAATCGCTCGAAGGAGCTCGGAAATGAAATCGGCCCGGCGGATCGTTTTGGCAATCGTCCTGTTGTGTTTCGCGCGACCCGCGGCCGCTACCATTGGCTATCACATTTCGCTAAAGAATCCGGAGCAGCACCTCTTTCACGTCTCGATGGAGATTTCCGCCGCAGCCGCGGACCAGGAAATAATCGTCGCCCTGCCCGCATGGAACGCTTTGTACCAGGTGCGCGATTTTTCGAATCGCGTCCGCGATGTGCGTGCGCGCAATTCGGCAGCCGCTGCGGCGACGCCATTGTCCGTACGCATGCTCGATAAGCAAACCTGGAAAATTTCGCTTCCGGGCGCAGGCGCTGATTCCCCAGCACAAACCGCCAAAATCGATTACAACATCGAGTGGGACGATCCTGGCCCCTTCAATTCACAACTGAACGCGCATCACGCCTTCCTGAATTTCGCCGAAGTGCTGATGTACGTTCCCAGTCGCCGCCCGGAAGCTGCCCAGGTCCAGTTCGACGACGTGCCGGACGGCTGGCGTCTCGCCGTGGAACTTCCCGCAGGCGCGTCGGCAAATTCATTCGTCGCAGCAAGCTACGACAAGCTAGTGGACGCCCCCGCAGAAGTAGGGAAGTTCGCTGAATTCGGATTCGACGAGGCAGGTGCGCACTTTCGCGTCATCGCGGATGGCAAAGACTGGAGCCGCGAGCACCTCGAATCAATCCTGCGGGACATCACCAAGTATGAAGCGCATCTGATGGGCGGCGCTCCCTTCACCGAATACACTTTTTTCTTTCATTTCGGGCCGTATCCCGAAGTCGGCGGCGGTGGCATGGAGCACGCGAATTGCACCGCGATTTCCTCGTCGTCGGGTGACGCGGCCGCGTCCGTTGCAGCCCATGAATTTTTTCACGCCTGGAATGTGAAGCGCATTCGCCCGCAAACGCTCGAGCCCGTGGATTACACCAGAGAAATGTACACACGCGCGCTCTGGTTCGCGGAGGGAGTCACCAGCACCTACGGCGCCTACACTCTCGAACGCAGCGGCCTCTGGACCAAAGATCAATTTTACGCGGACCTCGCGTCGCAAATCGGCGAGCTGGATTCGCGTCCCGCGCATCGCTGGCAAAGCGTCGAGGAATCCGGCCTGGACGCTTGGCTCGAAGGCTACGACGAATATCGCCGCCCTGAACGCAGCATCTCCTATTACAACAAAGGGCAGATCGTCGGAGACATGCTCGACCTCGCGATTCGCGACGCGACCGACAATCACAAATCACTCGACGACGTGCTGCGCCGCATGAACGACGTCTACGCGAAGCAAGGCCGCTTCTACGAGGATTCGCAAGGCGTCGAGGCCTCGGCCGAAGAAGTTGCCGGCGTCAAATTCGACGATTTCTTCCGCCGCTACGTCGCAGGCACCGACGAAATTCCATACGACAAGTTTTTCGACTCCGCGGGCCTGGAACTGAAAGTCGAACGCCGCGCAGCTCCCGAACTGGGATTCTGGACTACCGCCCACGGTCCCGGCGCACAGGTGCTGGTATCGCAGGTAGTGCCGGGGTCTGCGGCGGAATCAGCGGGACTGAAAGCAGGAGACACGCTGGTCATGCTGAACGGTCATCCGCTTCCGCGCTATCTGCCGGCCTGGCTGCGCGAGCACTCGCCCGGAGAAACCGTCACTTTGCAAGTGCAGCGCGACAACGAAGATTTGGATTTGAAGTTCGCGCTCGGCTCGATTGACCTGCATAAATTTTCATTGATAGAAATGCCGGGAGCCACCGAGAAACAGAAGCGCATTCGCGAAGGCTGGCTGAAGGGGAAAACCGATTGAAGCTCCCGCCGTCCCCGTTGCGCTTGCCCCGCTGATTCCATGATTCGCACCGTCATGGTTCTGACGTTCGTCGCTCTGGCGCTGATTTTCGTGCAGCCCCTCCTCATTTTGTGGACGCTGCTGACCGGCGATCCCAATTTCATGTATCGAACGTTCATGCGCGCTCTGCGCGTTGTGTTGCGTCTGGCGGGCATTCATGTCCGAGTGGAAGGCCTGCAGAATATTCCCAGCGGCGTCTGCGTGTTTGCGTCGAACCACGCCTCGAACCTTGATCCCGTCGCCCTGGTGCCCAACATTCCGCGGCGCGTCGCGCTGCTCGCCAAAAAAGAAGTTTTTCGCATCCCCATCCTCAGCAAAGCGATTACCCTGGCCAAGCTGATCCCGGTGGACCGCGCCGACAAAGAAGCCGCGGCGGAAAGCGTGGACATCGCAGTCGAATACTTGAAGGAAGGCCTGTCGTTCTGCGTTTTTCCGGAGGGCACGCGCAGCCGCGACGGCCGCTTGCTCCCATTCAAGAAGGGAACCTTTCTGATGGCGATTCGGGCCGCGGCGTGGGTGGTACCCGTCTCGCTAGCAGGGACGCAGCGCCTGATGCGCAAAGGCGATTGGACTATTCATCCCGGCGAAGTGGTCGTGCGCTACGGCCCCGCCGTCAACGCGACGGAATACGCGGAGGATCAACGCGACGAACTTCGTCAGCGCGTGCAGAAATTAGTTGCCGCAGGCTTGCCCGAAAATCAGAAGCCATCGGCAGGGAACTGATGAGTGTCCCGTGGGTCCGAAGAGCGTCGTCATCCTGCCTGTCCTGAGTGGTTTTGCGAAGGGAGGCCGGCGGCTTTACCTCTAGCCGATCGAAGGATCTCTCCCGCCTTTCTCTGCGCCTCTGCAGTAAACGCTTCTGCATTTCTCGGCTCATCGCAGGCTATTTTTCGCTCAGCTTCGACACAGCCTCTCGCACCTCACGCAATTCCTTCTGCAGTTCCGGCAGATGGTTGAAGACCGCCACTGATTTCCGCCACGCTAGATTATCCATCGCTGGATAGCCCGAATAGATTGCGCCGGCGGGAACGTCGCCCGGCACACCGGACTGCGCCGTGAGCACAGCGCCATCACCAACGGTCAAATGTCCCGCCGCGCCCACCTGCCCCGCGAGGATGCACTTGTTGCCCACCTTGGTAGTTCCGGCAAGTCCCACCTGCCCACACAGCAGCGTGTCCTCACCAACCTTGCAAGCGTGACCAACCTGCACCAGGTTATCAATTTTCGTCCCACGCGCGATGTGCGTCTCACCGACCGTGGCGCGGTCGATCACGCTGTGCGCCTGAATTTCCACATCGTCCTCGATCACGGTGATGCCGGACTGGCGCATCTTGTGCCAGCTGCCATCATCGCGACGCGCAAAACCAAAACCGTCTGCCCCGATCGTCACGCCGTTTTGCAACAGGATTCGGTTGCCAATGCGGCAGTTCTCGCGCACAGTGACGTGCGAGTGCGCGAAAAAATCGTCGCCGATTCTTGCACCCGGATAAATCGTCACAAAACTGTGCAGCACGGCGTTGCGCCCGATCTCCACACCTTCGTCCACGAAACAGTACGGCCCAATGTGAGCACCGGGAGCGATTTTCGCGGTCTGCGCGATCACGGCGGTGGGATGAACCTCCATCGTAAAACGCGGCGCCGGATGAAACAGCTCAATCGCGCGCGCGAAATCGAGATACGGATTCGCAGAACGAAGCGCCGCAATGCGCATCGGGCCGGCATCCTGCGCGACAAAAATCGCCGAAGCGAGCGTAGTCTCCAGCGCCGGCCGGTATTTGCGGTTAACGAGAAACGTCAACTCGCCCGGCTGCGCCTCCTCGATCCCCGCGACGCCAGTGATTTCCAGGCTGCCGTCACCGTCCACTTCGCAGCCCAGCTGTTTTGCGATTTCGCCCAATTTCATGATGCCTCTCCTCACGGCTGTTATTACGCAGCCTCAATGTACAACAGAGCCGCAATCAGGCATACGCCCGCCGCAGCGCGCCGACCGGCGATGCGCACCAAGCAAAAGGTATCAGCTATTCGTTGAAAAGTTTGGATTGCGAAGATGCTGCCGCGCCAGCAGCCCGCGGGGTCCGCCGCGCAGCCCCCACCACTCCCAAAACTTTCATCTCAGCCAGCGCCGAGCGCGGAATAAATAATCGCAGGGTATTGCCATGCAGGTCCGGAGGCGTCAGTTGTACGGCATTGTCCATAAGATCCAGAAGATCGTTCGCCACGATGCCTTCAATCACATCTTCGTCGCGGAACCGCAACCGTACCCACAGCCCGTCCAACTTCGGCCGGCTCAGGAACACCTTCCGCTCGGGCTGATACGCCTCCGGAAACTCCCGGACGAAATAGACCGTTTTTACGGTCGGCATGGCAACCGATACATGCTCTCCGTCCGGCGTCAGCAGGTTCAAGGTCTCGGCCTGCGCCAGGGTGGCAGGGTTCAAGTAGCCCTTCAGGTGACTACGGTCCAGTAGCAACACCACCACTTTCTTGCGGGTCGAGGCTGGAGCTCGATCTTTCACAATTTTGAAGCCTTTTTGGGTGAGAATCTTGCTAAGTTCCCAAGCGTTATGTTATTCTTGCCCCTGTTTTTCGTCAAGTTATTGGTGCTTAAAGGGTTAGCATCGGAGTCACCGCCGATTGACCGAAAAGGGCAAGATCCTAAAATCTGCCTCGGTAATAGCCCTAGCCACCGTTATCAGCCGGATTTGCGGATACTTACGCGATCAGCGAGTAGCGCTGTTGCTCGGCACTTCGCCGGTGGCCGATTCGTTCATCTTGGCGTTTCGCATCCCCAATATGATCCGCCGCATGACCGGGGAAGGGTCCTTGGGCGCTTCCTTTATACCCGTATTTACCGGGTATCTGAGAGGAAAACCGCGGAAGGAGTCTTGGGCTTTCGCGCAGCGAGCTTTCTGGGATCTGGCCGTGATTCTGGCGGTAGTCGCGGTCTTGGGCAGCATTTTTTCGAAGCAGATCGTCGGGATCTTTACGCTCATGGGAGCCGGCCTGATCCGTTGGGACCTGGCGATTTATCTGAATCGGATCATTTTCCCATGCGTGTTTTTTCTGGGCCTGGCGGCGCTGGCAGCCGCTATCCTGAACAGCTTTCATCGCTTCGGACTTCCAGCTTCGACGTCGATCTTTTTCAACGTCGTGTTCATCGCATTCTCGTTCGGAATCGTATATCGGCCCATCATGAACTGGGCGCCGATTGCGTACCGAACGCCGGCGGTGGCGTTGGCGGTGGGAATTGTAGTCGGCGCGGCGTTGCAACTGGTGATGCAGCTCCCGGCGCTCGCGAAACTCGGCATGCGTTTCCGCCCGGACGTTTCCTTCAGCGATCCCGGCGTGAAGCGGGTCGGCAAGCTGATGGTGCCGGTGTTTTTTGGTATGGGAGTGTTTCAGGTCAATTTTATCGTGGACACTATCTTTGCGGCTTCATCGCGCATGCCGGAGGGCAGCATCAGTTCGTTATACCTGGCGGACCGCGTGATGGAACTCGTGTTGGGAAGCTACGCAATCGCGCTCTCGACCGCGCTGCTTCCCACCATGTCGCACCAGGCGGCGGAAGGGAAGCACGACGAGATCAAGCAGACGTTCGGTTTTGCTCTGCGCGTCGCGTCGTTCATCACCATTCCGGCGGCAGTGGGGTTAATCCTGCTCCGCGTGCCCATTACGCAAGTGCTCTTTCAGCACGGTGAGTTCATGGCTCGTTCCACGGATCTCACTGCCCACGCGCTACTGTTTTATTCGATGGGGCTTCCGGCGTTCGCGGCCATCAAACTGATTACGCCGATGTATTACTCGACGCAAGACACCGTCACGCCGACGAAGGTGGGTGCGTACTCGCTGGCGCTGCACGTGGCGCTGAATTTCATTCTGCTGTTCGGGTTCGGGCGCTATCTGTGGAACGCCAGCCCCGCGCTCGCCAGTTCCTTGGCGGCGTATTTTAATTTTGGCGCGCTGTTTGTAATTTTTCGCGGACGCTACGGGCGCCTGGGCGCCTCGGCCATTTTAAACTCGCTCGGCAAAATGGCGCTCTGCGCTGTGGCGATGTCCGCGGTGTGTTTTGCGGCAGTGAAGTATTCGCATTTGGCGACGCTGGAGCATTTCCTGGCGAAAGCCTCGTGGCTCGCCGCAATCATCGCCGTCTCATCAGGAATTTATTTCGGCTTGGCCTGGGCGCTGCGCTGCGAGGAACTGCCAGAGTTGTTCCTGCTTCTGCGGCGCGCGGAACCGAGCGTGGCAACGGGCGGCCTGGACGTTTCGTAGCCCGCATACACAGCGGAGTTCAAAGTTTCTGCCGGGAGCCTTATTCCGGCGCATGAAATCGGGAGATGTGAATTGGAAGCGCAGATTCGATCGTTTCTAAGTTACCTGCGAGTCGAGAAAGGTCTTTCGACCAATACCCTGAATGCCTACCGCCGGGACCTCGAGAAGTTCGCGGCCTTTGCGGCCAAGCGCGGGTTGACCCTGGACCAGTTTACGCACAGCAATGTGATTGACTTTCTCCGTACGCTCTATCTGCGCAAGCTGGATAGCCGTACCGTCGCGCGCCATCTGGTCACCATCCGGCATCTCTTCCGGTTTGCATTTACCGAAGGAATGATCAAGGAAAATCCGTCCGCCAACGTGGCTGCGCCGAAATTCCGCCGCTCGCTGCCGGAATTTCTCAGTGTTGCAGAAGTTGATCGCCTGCTGCGGCAGCCGGATGTCTCCACCACCATCGGCCTGCGTGACAAAGCTATGATCGAGTTGCTGTATTCCACCGGACTGCGCGTCTCCGAATTGTGCGGGTTGAAGGCCGCCGATATACAACTCGAAGCCGGCTGCCTGCGCTGCATCGGCAAGGGCAGTAAAGAGCGGCTGGTCCCGGTGGGCCGCGCCGCGTTGGAACTGGTGATGCAATACATGAAAACATCGCGCCCGGAAATCCTGGGAGAGAAAACTTCGCCGTATCTTTTTCCCACCCGCATCGGCACGGCCATCAATCGCATCGCGTTTTGGAAAATTTTGGGCGCTTACGGGCGCAAAGCGGGCTTGCGCAAGGCCCTCACGCCGCATATGCTGCGGCACAGTTTTGCCACGCACCTGCTGGATCGCGGAGCGGACTTGCGCTCCGTGCAAATGATGTTGGGCCACGCGGATATTGCAACGACGCAAATCTATACTCACGTAGTCGAAGAGCGTTTGAAACAAGTTTATAAAGCGCACCACCCGCGCGCCTAGAAAGCTGCGCGCAATAAATCGAGGAAGGCGGAAACTTCATGCCCGATTACATGTATCTGTTGGAAAGCCGGCTGTCGCCGGAGCAGCGCGCCGTGATGGAGCGTGTGCAGGAACTTTCGCGGACGCAGGAAGTGAACGTGTATCTCACCGGCGGAGCGGTGCGCGACTTGATCTCCGGCATGCCCATCCGCGACCTGGATTTCACGGTCGAGGGAAATCCCGTGAAGATGGTGCGCGAGCTGGAGAAGGGCGGAGCGCGCGTCGTGTGGGAAAGCGAGAAGATCCGCCATCACGAAATGGTTTTCGCCGGCGATGTGGATGGTTCCATCTCTGCCGCCCGCGAGGATTTCTATGAGCGCCCGGGCGTCAAACCCGAATACCGATTTTCCAGCGTGATGGAAGATTTGCGCCGCCGCGATTTTGGCATCAATGCGATCGCCATATCGCTGAACACGCAATCGCGCGGCTTGCTGCTCGATCCGATGAACGGCCTCGCGGATTTGGAAAAACAGGAAGTTCGCGCTCTTTCGATTCACGCTTTCACGAACCAGCCAATTCGGCTGATGCGCATTCTGCGCTACGCCGCGCGCATGGGATTCAAGATGGATCCGCGCACGCAAGAGTGGTTTGACTTGGCCATCGAACGCGGCGTCACCGACCGCATCGAAGGCGCCGAAGTCGGCCACGAGATGCGCGCGCTGGCGCGTGAAGAAAATCCCGTCGCCACTCTGAAACTTTGGGAATCGCACGACATGCTCGCGTTGTTTCACCCCTCGCTGCAAAAAAGAAAGCCGGATTACGACAGTCTCAATAAGCTCGCGCGCGTGCGTTTCAATCTTTACAGCGCGGGCTTGCGCCCGCGGCTGCATTTGGCCGTGGCCTATTACACTCTGGGCCGGCTGAAATCGCGCGAAGCCGCCGCAGCCTTGCGCCACATGGAATTCAGAGCCGCCGAAATCGAAGAAGCCGCGGAACTGGTTCCCGAAACGCAGAAAGTCGTGAAAGTATTGAAGAGCGCCAAGACCAATGCCGCGAAGGACGCCTACTATTATCTGGCGTCTTTGCCCGCGGAAACTCTCGCGTTCATTGAAGTGGAAATGCCTAATCCGCGCGCGCTTTCCAAGATTCGCAATTATCTGCAGAAGTGGCGCCCGCTGCGCATGGCGTCGCCGGCTGGGGAACTAGAAGCGCTGGGCGTGGAACGCGGGCCCAAATTCGACAAGATCGTCGAACAATTCTTCGAACTGCAATTGCGCGGCAAGGGCAAGACTCCGGAAGACCGCACGAAAATCCTGAAGAATCTTGCCGGGATCAAGGACGAAATCAAAAAGCCTGAAAAGGAAAAAAAGAAGCGCAAAGGCGGGCCGGAAGCTGCGCCGCACGTAGAAGCCAAGCCGAACGACAAATCCAAGCGATCAGCGGCCGGCGCCAAGGCAGCCCCAGCTGCGGCAAGCGACGGCAAATCCGCGCCCGCCGTAAAAGCATCTGCTACAACAGGGAAGCCGGGGCAATCCGCAGCCGCAGCAATCGGTGCAAGGGCTCAGGCCAAACACGACAAGGCGGAGCATGATGATAAAGCCGAACGTGCCGGAAAGAAATCGAAGTCTCGCTCAGCGAAAAAATCGCGCCGCTAGCAGCAAGGCGCGGCTCCGTACCGACAGAGGAACAAATACAGCCGCAGATTGCTGTTACGTACAGCTTCGAGCTGGTTTAGAATGAACTTCGCATGGATGCCTCGAACTTCGTTCACCTTCATCTGCACACGGACTACTCTCTTCTGGACGGCGCTTGTGAAATCGGCGAACTTACCGCCGAAGCCGCGCGCCGCGGCATGCCCGCCGTCGCTGTAACCGACCACGGCAATCTTTTCGCCGCCGCGAATTTCTATCATCAGGCCACTACGCACGGAGTGAAGCCAATCATCGGCTGCGAAATGTATGTCGCGCCGGACAATCACAAAAATCGCGGCACGGGAGCGGAGCGCTCCAATCACCTCGTTCTGCTCTGCGAAAACGAAAAGGGCTATCAGAATCTCATCAAGCTGGTTTCCACCGGATACCTCGACGGCTTCTATTACAAACCCCGCGTGGATCACGAACTGCTCGCCAAGCACAGCGAAGGCCTCATCGCTCTCTCCGCTTGCCTGCGCGGCGAAGTAGCCGACGCGCTGCTCTCCGACAAATACGATCAGGCGCAGAAGAGCGCCTACCGCCTGCGCGACATTTTCGGCAAAGGTAATTTCTTCCTCGAGGTTCAGGACCAGGGTCTCGAACAGGACATACGCGTCAATCGCGACCTGGTGCGACTCTCGAAAGAATCCGGCATCCCGCTGGTCGCGACCAACGACTGCCACTACCTCACGCAGGCCGATTCGCACGCGCAAGAAGTCCTGATGTGCATCCAGACCGGCAAAACCATGAGCGACACCCAGCGCATGAAATTTGCCACCGACCAATTCTATTTCAAGACGGCCGAAGAAATGGCGCACGTATTCCGCGAGCTTCCAGACGCGGTGACGCGCACCGTAGCCATCGCCGAGCGCTGCAACGTAAAAATCCAGCGCGTCAGCAATCCGTTCCCGGAATTCAAAGTTCCCGACGGCCACACCACGGATTCGTATTTCGAACGAGTGGTACGCGACGGTTTCACCTCTCGCGCCCCGCAAATCGAACGCCTCACCAAAGAAGGTCGCCTGCGCCATCCGCTCGCGGACTACGAATCCCGCCTGACCGCCGAAATCGAGATGATCAAGAAGATGCGCTTCGCTGGCTACTTCCTGATCGTCTGGGATTTCATCCACTACGCACGCGCTCAAGGCGTGCCGGTAGGTCCCGGCCGCGGCTCGGCCGCAGGCAGCCTGGTGAGCTACTCGCTGCGCATCACTGATGTGGACCCCATGCAGTACGAACTCCTCTTCGAGCGCTTCCTGAATCCCGAGCGCATCTCGATGCCGGATATTGATATTGATTTTTGCATGCGCCGCCGTGGCGAAGTGATCGAATACGTGCGCAAAAAATATGGCGCGGAAAGCGTCGCGCAAATCATCACCTTCGGCACCATGGCCGCGAAGGCCGTGCTGAAAGACGCCGGCCGCGCGCTCGACATGCCCTACGGCGACGTGGACCGCCTGGCGAAAATGATTCCCAACACGCTGAATATTTCGCTCGAAGACGCTCTAAAGCAATCGCCGCAGCTGGAAGCCGCGCGCAAGGAGGGCCAAGTAAAAGAATTGATCGAAGTGGCGCTGCGCCTCGAAGGCCTCGCGCGGCACGCCTCCACGCACGCCGCGGGCGTCGTGATCTCGCCGCGGCCGCTCACCGAAATCGTTCCGCTGTACAAGTCGAACAAGGATGAAATCACCACGCAGTACGATATGAACGCGCTCGGTCGCATCGGCCTGCTGAAAATGGATTTCCTCGGCCTGACCACGCTCACCATCCTCGACGACTCCGTGCGCATGATCAAACAAAACCGCGGCACTGACTTGGACCTCACCACTCTCCCGCTCGATGACGCGCCCACCTATGCCCTGTTTGCGCGCGGCGATACCACCGGCATCTTCCAGTTTGAATCGCACGGCATGCGCGACATTCTCAAGCGCTACCAGCCCACGCAAATCGAGGACTTGACCGCCCTCAACGCGCTGTATCGTCCCGGCCCCATTCAGGGCGGCATGATTGACGAATTCATCGCCCGCAAGCAGGGCAAGAAAAAAGTCACCTACGACCTGCCAGAGCTGGAAGAAATTCTTTCAGAGACCTGGGGTGTCATCGTCTTTCAAGAGCAGGTAATGAAGATCGCCAACCGCCTGGCTGGCTATTCTCTGGGCGATGCCGACATCCTGCGCAGCGCGATGGGCAAGAAAAAAGCGGACGTGATGGCCGCGCAACGCGAGAAATTCCTGGCGGGTTGCGCCGTTGGCAAAGTCCCCGCGAAGAAAGCCACCAAGATTTTCGACCTGATGGAAGAATTCGGCCTCTACGGTTTTCCCAAAGCGCACGCATGCGCGTATGCGCTGCTTGCCTACCAGACCGCTTATCTGAAGGTCCACTACCCGGTGGAATTCATGGCCTCCATGCTGAGTTCCGAAGCAGGCAACACCGAAAAAGTGGTGAAGTACATCAACGAAGCGCGCGGCATGGGCATCCGCGTCCTTCCTCCCGATGTGCACGAGAGCGGCCTGTACTTCACGCCCGTCGGCGACGATATTCGGTTCGGCCTCGCGGCAATCAAGAATGTCGGCGAGAACACTGCCAAGTCCATCTGCGAAGCGCGCGTTACCGTCGGGCGCTTCCGCACGCTCTTCGAATTCAGCGAAGCTATCGAACCCAAATTTTTGAACAAACGCGTCCTCGAAAGTCTGGTGAAAGCCGGCGCCCTCGATTGGACGGGCGGCTCGCGCGGGCGCCTCTTCGCCGCGATTGATCAAGCCATTTCCCGCGGCCAGAAAAAACATCAGGAAAAAACGGTAGGGCAGGGCGGCCTGTTTCTCGCCGGCCCAAATACATCGCACGACAGCCAGCCGTGGCAGGGATCCGAACTGCCCGAATCCGATGACTGGTCCGAAGAACAGCAACTCGCCGGAGAATACTCCGTGCTCGGCTTTTATATTTCCGGCCACCCACTCGATAAGTACGCCGGCCGCCTGAAAGATTTGAATGCCGCCGAGTTGGCCACGATGGAAAGCCGCAAGAACAATGAGGACCTCGTCGTCGCTGGCATCATCGTTCAGATTCGCCCCATGCGTTCTCGGCGTGGCGCCCGCTGGGCCATCTTGACGCTGCAGGATCGCACTGGAGTAATCGAAGCTCTGGTTTTTCCCGAAGCCTTCGGCAAACTGGAAACGATTCTCAAATCTAATACGCCGCTGCTGGTGAAGGGCCGCGTGGCTGTGGAAGATGTCGGCACGCGCCTGATCGTCGCAGACGCGCGCTTGCTCGATCAATTGGCGGATCGTCCGCCGAGCCTGCTGCGCGTGCGCGTGGATCTGAGCACCGTGAACACCGGCGCGCTCGACCGCCTGAAGGAATTGTTTTCTAGCCGCCCGGGGCGCTGCCGCGTGTCGTTCGAGCTAATTAAGGACGACGGCAGCGCCGCAACGCTCGACGCAGGCAGCGCCGTTCTCGCCGATCGCGAGCTGGTCGAACGCGTGCGCGAAATCTGCGGCACGGATTCGGTTGCGCTGGTGCAGTAGGAAGCCTGCGGTAGAATAAAATGGCCGGGCCGGCGTTCCCGCCGTGGCTTCAAACGTCAAGCTCCGAAAACTCGAAGAGGCAGATAATTGAGCAATGATGATCCAGTGAGCAAGCGCCAGATTCTCGCTGAGAAGCTGCGCAAACGCCGCGAGCGCAAAGAGCGCATGAAGAAATTCCGGGCGATCAAAAAAGCCCGGCGCGCAGCCCGCGAAGCGGCCGCCGCCAAGCTCGCTGCGTCGAATCCAGCGAAGCCGGAGCCGTCACCCACCAGACCCATAACATCAACCTTGAGAGCCGGCACAACACCGCCAGTAGTTCTGAAACCGGCTGCAGTGAAATCCCCCGCTGCTCACACGCAGGGTGAAATAGACAAACTGAAACAGCGCGCCATTGACGCGCTCGAGCGCGACGTCGCCGACCTGAGCCGCCTCAGCGCCCCCACCGGAGAACAGTCCGGCGAAATCGAACGCATCCGCAAGGAAGTGGACGAGCTGAAGCGCGAGTTCTACATCCACCTCGGCGCATGGCAGCGCTTGCTGCTCGCGCGTCATCCGCAGCGCCCTTACACCGACGATTACATCCGCCTCCTCTTCGAAAACTTTTCCGAAATCCACGGTGACCGCAATTTCGCCGACGATCCCGCGCTGATCACCGGCATGGCCAAATTTCACGGCCAGCCCGTGATGATTGTCGGCAGCCAGAAGGGCCGCGACACCAAGCAGCGCCTCGCGCGCAACTTCGGGCAGGCCAAGCCGGAAGGCTACCGCAAGGCTCTGCGCGCCATGCACCTGGCGGCGAAATTCGGCCGTCCCATCATCGTCTTCGTGGATACGCCCGGCGCATATCCCGGCGTGGATGCTGAAGAGCGCGGCCAGGCCGAAGCGATTGCGCACAATTTGCGGGAGATGTCGCGCTTGCTTGTGCCCATCGTCATCACCATCACTGGCGAAGGCGGTTCCGGCGGCGCGCTGGCGATCGCCGTCGGCGACCGCGTGTACATGCTGGAAAATTCCGTCTACTCGGTAATCTCCCCGGAAGGCTGCGCTTCCATCATGTGGCGCGATTCCACCAAAGCGGAAATTGCCGCCGAAGCCCTGAAGATTACCGCGCCGGATTTGCTCGATATGAAGCTAATCGACGAAATTGTTCCGGAGCCGGACGGCGGCGCGCACAACGATCCCGAAGCCACTGCGAAAATGCTCGATCCCTTCCTCACCCGCGCGCTCGATGAGCTGTCGCAGCTCACTCCGCGCCAGATCGTGGACCAACGCTACGAAAAATTCCGCCGCATGGGCCAGTTCTTCGGCTAACTGCTTTCGACCGATTAGATGGCTCCGCGGGCGCGACGGCCCAGCGCGGTCGTAATCGTCATCTTCATTTCTGAACCACCAAGATAAGCTATAGTTCGCAGTCATCGCGGGGCGCGTCAGCCCTCGGGAGGTATCGATGCGAAACCTTGGAATTTTGTGGGTTCTGTATGGTGTCCTGCGCCTCGTCGCTGCGCTCGGAGTCTTTCTCTACAGCGGCACGCTCACCCTCATGTGGGGCGCGCTGCTCACCCGTGTCCCAAATCCGTTCACGCTGATGGATTTGTTCCACGGCTTTCTCATTTTTGCGATCATTCTCGGAATCGTGGCCGGCGTTGTATCAATAATCGCGGGGCTCGGCCTCATGTCCAGCGGCACTTCGGCCAGAACCCTGGGGCTGGTCGCAGCCTTCTTCGGATTGACCAACGGTCCGCTCGGCATCGCGCTAGGCGCCTACACGCTGGTCGTGCTGGCCCCGGCGAGTGGGCGCAACGCCTAGACCTCACCTCCAGAGCGCGGAAAAATAGCTGCTTCGTAGTATCTTCCCCATTGGAGCATTGAACACGTCACGGCTGTGTTTCGATTGCCCTCGGCCCCGTCGTGCTTTAGTTTCAATAGCGGGGATACGACTCCAATGGCAGACGCGAGCACACCGCTTATGGACGAGATTTTTCGGCCGTACGAAAAACTGGTTGAAATCACCATTCTGGGGAAGACGTTCCTTGTCCCGGAAAGAAATTCGCTGCTGCGCGCCTTCCAATTCATCAGCCCGGAAACCATCCCCTATGGCCGTTTCTGCTGGAACCAGGACTGTCAGTATTGCAAAGTGAGCTGCCAGCTTTCCGATGACGATCAGGCGCGTCCCATTCTAAGCTGCAAATTTCTGGTGTCCGACGGCATGAACATTTCCGAGATGGCTCCCGAACTGGTCGGCTGCCTGCGCAGCAAACTGGGCGCCGCCGCACAAAACAATCCGAGCGCGCCCGCTGTTGACCCGACGCCAGAAATCGCAAAGTCCGACAACAAGAGCAGCAACCAACACGAAAAGTTCAACCGCTAGTCCGCGCCAATAGCGCAGCCTACCCGCACCGGTTTTCCTCCACTTCCCATGCTTCCGCTATCTCCTCTGCCACCCTCGGCGGGATAATCTACGCACCTTGCACCGCGCACGCGCCGCGTGTCATCCTTACGGTTCGCCACTCCACATAACGGAGAATTCTGAATGCCAATTTGTGATGGCTGCGGCGCTCAGGTTGACGAAGCTCACATCCGCCGCCGCATCGAACGGCTCGAACTAGCCACGCGCTTCCGCCCGATCCACATCCAAGTACTTTTACTCGATGCCGCGCCGCTCGCCGCCCCCGCGGACGATTTCTACCGCGCCGCAGGTTCCATCAAGCGTTCGGCCGCGTCGCAAATGTTCTTCGACGAAATTGCGAAATCCATCGGCCGCAACTCTCACGACACAACGGAGGAAGAATCAGTCCTCACCGAATTTCAGCGCCGCGGCTTTTATCTCGCCTATGCCGTCGAATGTCCGATCGAATCGTCCGAACAGCTCGCTGCAGCCGTCGCCAAACTCGCCCCCAGAGTCCTGCTGCGCGTGAACACCTCCTACAAACCAAAATTCGTCGCGCCCATTTCCCAAGCATTGCAACCGCTCATCGCGCTGCTCCAAAGCAACTCTTGGGCCGACCGCTTGATCCTGCACGATGGCGCGCCGTTCGACGATGCGAGCAACAGCGGCCCACGGCATCACACCGAATTCGGCGCCGCGCTAGCCGATCGCCTGACCAAAGCCCTCGCCCATCACAGCTGACGTAACCGAAACGCCGCGCTGCAACTACCGCCGCGTTTGCAAACATCGCCACGTTGCGCGATGCACTCATCGCGCAAAAAGTTCCAGAACTTTGTAAATAATTTTCCGCCGTTTCTGGCAAATCGTGCAACCCGCGTCGCGCCCGTGCCGTCCAAGGCACTGGAGCTCCTCAGTGTTCACGCGATTGCGGTTGACTTCGCGGGCTCAGTTACGTTGGTAGTTAGCCGATAGCTCTCAAAACAAAAAATGCATGGACCTTTATCGCCACGGGTGTGCCCGCGCGCGGAGAGGCCTGCTCAAAAACACAACGGAGGCATTGAGAAATGCGAATCAAGATAGGTCTGCTCGTAACGGCGCTGGCTCTGCTGTCCCTGCCGGCGCTCGCGCAGAATGGCAATTCGGAAGTGTCTGCGAACTTCACCGGAAACTTCCAGAAGCAAGCGAATGGTATGGGTGTGACTGACACCGCCACCGATTCCGGCGGATTCCTGGTGAACTATCGTTACCATTTCAATCGCTGGAGCGCGGTCGAAGCAAACTATGGCAATACGCTTTTTTCGCAGGTCTATAATACCGGCACGGTCACGCAAGCGCGCGTTCAGGAAGCCACATTTGCCTACATGTTCACTTTCGGCTTAGATCGCGACGCTCGCTTCCATCCGTTCCTCGAAGCCGGCACCGGCGCATTGTTCTTTTCTCCGGTCTCGGCCGGTTCCACCGGCCCGGCGCTAAGCCAAAATCGCCCAGCGTTGCTCTATGGCGGTGGGGTCGCGTACAGACTCACCAACCGTTTCAGCGTGCAGGCAGGGTACCGCGGGCTCGTCTATACCGCCGCTGACTTTTCGGTTCCTACGCAGGTCACGAACGCCAAAACCAACATGGCCGAGCCCTACGTAGGTGTTTCGTTCCGCTTCTGACGTACCACGTTCGCATCAACCACACCACCGCGGCGGTAGTCTGTGCAACTACAGCCTATCGCCGCGGACGGCTTTGACGTTGCATTTGACTTTGTAGCGGTCGGTCCCGCGTCGCGGGACCGGGCAGCCGTTGCTGTTGGTTTTGCGTCCATGTTTTCGGAATTACCCCAGACTTGCCCTATTAGTGTTCATCGGCTTTCATCTGTGGTGCATTTGAACTCCGAACATCGCCACCACGAAGACATGTCGAGCCCATCGGACTCGCCGCAACTCGATCTCTCAAATCGCCTTGCGGCCACGCTCGCGCGTTATGTTAGAATTCCTCTGTTTCACTCAGGCGCAAGAAGGTGCGTTCACATGAATGCTCGGCACAAATTCCTAATCGGCTCGGGAATTATCGTCGCGACGCTGCTGGCCCTGGCCTACGTTGGTTTCACGCAAAGCAAGACCTATTACCACACGATAACGGAGCTTTCCACGCTGCAAGGCGCTTCGCTGCACCAACGCATGCGCGTCTCCGGGAATGTGCGCGCAGGCTCGATCGCTCACGTGGCTGGCCGCGTCGATTTTGTGCTGACGGAGCAGGGCAGGGATCTCCCGGTAAGCTACGTTGGACGCGATCCGCTGCCCGACACTTTCAAAGACGGCGCGCAAGCCCTGGTGGAAGGCAAGATGCTGCCCGATAATCATTTCGAGGCCGAGCAAGTCCAGGCCAAGTGCGCCTCCAAGTACGAGGCGGCGCCGGTAGGCTCTTCGGCCACGCCGCAACCGGGACAGACTTCGACGGGCGCCGGTACGCGACCTTCAGGAAATTAAATCTCTCGGGAAACTGAGAAAGCATCGCCGGAGCATCCGTGGATATTTTAGGTTCATTTGCACTGCTGCTCGCTTTCTTGGCTGCGGTTTATGCGGTCCTTGCGGGAATAGCAGGAATCCTCACGCGGCGCACGCTCCTCACCAAAAGCGCGCACAACTCCGGCATGGCCGTATTTGTCCTGGTGACGGTCGCCGTCGGCTGCCTGGAATATTTTTTCTTCACCAATGATTTTTCGATCGTTTACGTTGTCGAACACAGCAATCGCGCGCTCCCCGGATTCTATAAATTTGCCGCGCTGTGGGCCGGTCAGGAAGGCTCGCTGCTTTTCTGGTCCTGGCTGCTTTCCATCTACGCTTTCTTGGTCCTCTTCCTGAATCGGAAACGCCATCCGGAACTGATGCCCTACGTCGGCGTAGTGCTGGCTGGCGTCCAGACTTTTTTCCTCACGCTCAATAATTTCGTAGCCACGCCTTTCCGCGTACTGGCAGGTCCCGATGGCGCAGGCGTGATGCATCTCGCGAAAATGTCCGAGGGCCATGGCCTCACTCCGCTTCTGCAATATCCGGAGATGGTGATTCACCCGCCGATGCTCTATCTCGGCTACACCGGATTCTCCGTCCCGTTCGCGTTTGCTCTGGCGGCGCTGCTCGGCCGCTACCCGGGTGAAAAATGGATTCACATCACCCGCCGCTGGACCATGATCGCCTGGTGCTTCCAAAGCATCGGCATCCTGCTCGGTGCGCACTGGGCCTACGCCATGCTCGGCTGGGGCGGCTACTGGGCCTGGGACCCGGTGGAAAATGCCTCGCTGCTACCGTGGATCACCGGCACCGCGTTTCTGCATTCCGTGATGATGCAAGAAAAGCGCGGCATGATGAAAGTCTGGAACGTATGGCTGGTCTTCACCACTTTCATGCTCTGCATTCTAGGCACCATGCTCACGCGCTCCGGCGTCGTCAGCTCTGTGCACGCCTTCGCGCAATCTTCCATCGGCAGCTGGTTCGTCGGATTTCTGATCATCACTTTTGTCGTTTGCTTCGCGGCCTACTGGAAAAATCGCGATTATCTGCGCAGCGACAACCAACTCGATTCGCTGGTCTCTCGTGAATCCAGTTTCCTCTTCAACAATCTCATCCTGCTCGCCGCATGCTTTGCGGTGCTGTGGGGCACGCTCTTCCCGGTCCTCTCGGAATGGGTGCAGGGCAGCAAAATCAGCGTCGGCGCGCCCTTCTTCAATAAAGTAAACGTTCCGATCGCGCTCTTCCTGCTGTTGCTCACCGGCGTCGGCCCGCTGTTGGCCTGGCGCAAAACTTCCTTCGATGCGCTGAAACGCAACTTCGCCTGGCCCTTCGCCGGAGGCCTGCTCACTGGAGTCATCGGTTTCATTTGGGGCTTCCGCGATATTTATTCGCTGCTCTGCCTGATCCTCGGCGTCTTCGTCACTCTCACAATCGCCTCCGAATTTTTCCGCGGCGCGCGCGTCATTTCCGCTCGCGACGGCACGAATATTTTCACTGCCATGGGCGAGCTTACCATGCGCAACACACGCCGCTACGGCGGCTACGTCATCCACTTCGGCATGGTGCTGGTATTCATCGGCATCGCCGGCACGCCGTTCAACAAAGACCTGCAAAAAGAGATGGGCGTCGGTGAATCGCTGCGCATCGGTCCTTACACAGTTCTGTGCCAGACGTTCGATCACTTCGATAACGCGAACTACGAGTCTGACCGCGCAACCCTGGAAGTTTTCAAGAACGGTAAATCAGACATGCTGCTGTTTCCCGAGCGCCGCCTCTTCCACGCCAGCCAGGTAACCGAAACCATGGTCGCGATTCAATCCTCGCCACTACGCGATTTGTACGTGGTGTACGCGGGCCGCAGCCCCGAAAGCGGCAAGCCTGTGATCCACGCCTACTTGCTGCCCCTAATCAAATGGATCTGGTTCGGCGGAATCGTAGTAGTTCTCGGCACCGGTCTCGCGCTGCTACCGAATCGCCGCACCGCGCTAGTCCTGCGTCCCGCAACAGAAAGATCCTGGGCCGACGCCATCGCCGAAGCCACTCCAGCCATCGGCGCGGTAGCCCGCAGAGTGGAAGGCCATGACTAAAATATTTTCGCCTCGCAACAGAAAGCGCATGCCACAGAAGTCTCTGTGTCCTCAAAGCCGTTTCTCTGTGTCCTCTGTGTTAAGGTTCGCGATTCGAGCCGTAGCCCTAGCCACAATCCTGGCCATGGGCGCAGCTACTCCCGCGCCCGCCCAAGAAACTCCCCGCGCTAAAGCCCTCAGCAAGCGCGTCCTCTGCATGTGCGGCGGCTGCGAAGATTCCGCCGGCCTCTGCAATCACCCCGGTGGCACGTTCTCCGGCCCCTGCGAAACCGCCCGCGCCATGCAGAAGGATCTCGACGCGCACGTAACTCGCAACGAATCCGACGACCAGATCCTCCAAGCCATGGTTGAGCAATACGGCCCCACTGTCCTAGTCGAGCCGCCGAAAAAAGGATTCGATCTGCTCGCGTGGATCATGCCCATCGCCGTGCCACTGATCGCGTTAGTCCTCGTCTGGGAAGTAGTCCGCCGCTGGCGCCAGAAAGCGACTCTCGCCCCAGCCGGTGGCCCGCCAATAAATGCGGAATTCCTAGCCCGCGCGCAGCGCGAAGCCGGCAGGGAACAGGGGCGTGAGCACGATGAGTAGCCTGGACATCGCCGTAGCCTGCGCGTTGCTCGCCGCCCTGATGATTTATTTCATCTTCGGTGTCAAGCCCGACGCGTCCGACAACGCGCCGCATCGCACCAAACTCGACCAACTGATGGAACGCCGCGACGCCATCTACGAAAATCTGCGCGACCTGCGCTTCGAGTTCCGGGCCGGAAAATTTTCGGAGCAGGATTACGAGGAGATTAAGCAGTCGTTGGAGGTAGAAGCCGCGCGCGTCCTATCAGACATGGACCAACTGACCGGCGGCGCTCCCACGCCCGCCACGCGGCAAGCCTCCACCCGGCTGACCGCAGCGGAAAAGGTGCGCCAATCATGAATCACCGCTTCGCCCTGTATCATATACATTCCCAAATTGCACAGCGCAGCGCCGCAGCGCTCGTGCTGCTGTTCCTCGCCATTGTAACCGTCGCGACCACCGCATCAGCCGGCACTCTCAACGGCACAGTAAAAAACGGCACCACTGGCCAAGTCGCCGCCGGCGCGGACGTGATCCTCATTCAACTGCAGGGCGGCATGCAGCCGGTCGCAAACACCAAGACCGACGCGCAGGGCCACTTCCACTTCGATAATCCTCAGCTCGGCGCCGGCCCCATGTTGGTGCGCGTCGTATACAAAGGTGTGAATTACCACGAGCCCATCACGCCGGGAAAAATGTCCGCGGACATCGAAGTCTTCGAACCCACGAGCGATCCCAAATCATTCAACGTCGCCAATCATGCCGTGATTCTTCAGCCGAACGGCGCGGACCTTATGGTCGGCGAAGAATACATGATCGCCAATAAAACCCAGCCGCCCCTCGCGTTCTATCGCGCCGATGGCTCGTTCGATTTCACGCTTCCCGACGGCGCCGACTTCAATCAAGCCTCCGCCTGGGGCGCGTCCGGAATGCCAGTAGTGCAGGGCACGATTGACAAGGGCAAGAATAAAATGGCGATCGCCTTTCCATTCCGCCCCGGCGAAAGCGGCGTGCGCCTCTCCTACAAAGTTCCGTACGCAGGCAATCACGTGACGTTGCGCAACGTCTCACCGTATTCCAGCGAGCACCTGATCATCGCCGCGCCACCCACCGTGCAAATTTCCGGAGCCGGCATCACCGCAGCAGGACAGGACCAAGGATTCAACGTCTACACCCGCGACAGCGTGGCCGCGAACGCGCCCGTCGAAATAAGCGTCTCCGGCACTGCGCCCATGCCGTCGGCCTCGCAAGGTGGTGGCGGTGGACCTGCTGGAGCAGCCGGCGCTGCGAGCGCAGACGACTCGCAAAATCCCTCCGTGAATTCACGCGCCGATTCCGCATCAGGCGACGCGGCGTCCGTGAGCGCCACGACGATTCCCGCGCGCCTCGACAACCTGAAGTGGATTCTCACCGGCGGATTCGTTTCTATCTTCGTCCTGGGCTTTGCCTATCTCTGGCTGCGTCCACAACCGGCTGGGACCGCCGACTCTGCTTGGACCACCGAAGCCGACGTCCCAACTCCGCCGCGCGCCGCGCAAAGATCCGCAGCGCGTTCGGCCCAGCAGAACGCAAACTATGCAACGGCGGCGGCAGCGCCCGCGGCCGCAATCACGCCGTCCTCGCCGAATCCCTCCCGCGGCGCGGCGCAAACCATCGCTGACGTCGAGAACCAAGTCCAAGGCAGCCTCGACGACCTCAAAAACAATATCTTCCGCCTCGAATTGCGCCGCCAGGCCGGCACCATTAGCGAAGAGGACTACACCCGCGAACGTGCCCGCGTGGAAAGAGCGCTCCGCGACCTGGTGCGAGGCTAGGCGCAACGCATTGCCCGCGCCCGCGACGCAAACGCCATCCATGCCCGCTTCAATCGGCGTATCGTTCCACAACGTCGAAAAACGTTTCGGCTCGCTAGCCGCACTGCGCGGAGTCTCCCTCGAAATCCGCGCTGGTGAATTCGTCGCGCTCCTCGGACCGAACGGTGCAGGGAAGACCACGCTCCTTCGCATGGCCGCCCTGCTGATGAATCCCACGCGCGGCACAGTGCAATTCACGAATGGCCCGGCAGTCGTCAGTGGCCGGGTGCGCGCACAAGCAATCGTTCTCAGGCCCAAGCAGCTCATCGGTCTCGTCGGACACAGCACGCTGCTCTACGACGAACTGACCGCCGCCGAAAACCTCACACTTTTCGCGCGCCTTTACGCTCTTGAAAAAATTGCCGACACAGTCGCGACCGCGCTCGATGACTGTGGCCTCGCCACTCGAGCCGGAAGCCTCGTGCGCACCTTTTCTCGCGGCATGCGCCAGCGCCTCGCCATTGCCCGCGCACTCCTGCATCGGCCAAGCGTGATGCTGCTCGACGAGCCAGCCGCCGGCCTCGATCGTCACGGCCTCGCCTGGTTCAGCGCCCGCCTCGCGCGACTAAAAGCCGACGGCTGCACCGTGCTGATGAGCACCCACGCGCGCAACGAATCGCTCGACCTCGCCACGCGCGCGGTGGCGCTAGCAGGTGGAAGGGTAGATAACGATAGCGGCTCCGCAGGCGATCCGCGTGCCCTGCTTGCCGCGCTGCGGACGGAGCAGTAGCTTGACCACCGCCAAAGCCGCTGCAATCATCCTGGCCAAGGAACTCCGCCTCGAATTCCGTACGCGCGAACTCCTTACAGCCACCGTAATCTTTGCGCTCGTCGTCGTGGTCTTGTTCAGCTTCGCCTTCGATCCTACCGCTGCCGAATCCCGCCGCTACGGCCCCGGCCTGCTCTGGATCGCCTTCCTCTTCGCCGGCTCGCTGATGCTCAATCCCTCTTTCGCGCGCGAACAAAACAACGAAACTCTCGACGCCCTGCGCATGGCTCCCATCTCCAGTTTCGCGATCCTGCTGGGAAAAATTCTCGCCAATTTTATTTTCATGTCGCTCGCCGAACTCGTCCTCGTCCCGATATTCGCCGTGCTCTACAATCTTTCGCTCGCAGGCATCGTCTGGCGACTGATTCTCGTTCTGGTCCTCGGCACTCTGGGCCTCACCGTCACCGGCACAGTCTTCTCCGCCGTCTCGGCTCACGCCCGCATGCGAGAACTGCTCCTCCCGCTGCTCGTGCTCCCGCTGCTAACGCCGCTGCTGATCGCTGCGGTGGAATCCACGGCCTCGCTCTTCGCCGAGCAACCGGCCCTCGAGCGCACCTGGCTCGCGTTCCTCGCTGGATTTGATATTGTGTTTCTGACCGCATCCTGGCTTTTGTGCGATCATCTTTTGGCGGAATGAACCGTTGCGAATGCTGCGCGAGAGCGAAAACCTGCGCAGCTATCGAGGAACAGGGAAAAGGCCGTAACCAATGAAGGCACGCTTCACAATCACCGCGCTAGGAGCCCTGCTGATTTTCTGCGCAGGCTACGCCGCGCTATTCATCGCGCCCGACGAAGCCACCATGCACGCCATCCAGCGCATATTTTATTTCCACGTCGCCAGCTGGAACGCCATGTTCTGCGCCTTCTTCGTCGCGTTCTGCTCCAGCGTCGCCTATCTCGTCACCGGCAAACGCAAATGGGACGCCCTCGGCGTCTCCGGCGTCGAAGTAGGCGTCATATGCTGCACGATTGGCCTGATCACCGGCCCGCTCTGGGCGCGTCCCGTGTGGGGAATCTGGTGGACTTGGGACGCCAAACTGACGTCTACATTTATCCTGTGGCTGCTGTTCATCGCCTATCTACTTCTGCGCGGTCTAATAGAGGATCCCGAAAAGAAAGCATCCCTCTCCGCGGTTTTCGCAATTTTCGCGTCGCTCGATATTCCCCTCGTCTATCTCGCGAATCGTTTGTGGCGCACGCAGCATCCTCAACCTGTAATTGCAGGCGGCCAAGGCTCCGGCCTCGACCCCACCATGAGCAAAGTCCTGCTCCTTTGCCTCTTTGCCATATTTTGCGTAATGATATTGGTGCTGATAGATCGCTACCGGCTGGAGCTGCTGAGCAACGAATGCGCCGAACTAAAATTTGAAATCGAATCGCGCGGCCTCGACGTGTCGGACAGCGTAGCAACCCCCGCGCTGCAAAAAGGTGGACAATGAAGAATTTCGAATTCCTGTTTACGGCGTGGATGGTGGTCTGGGCGGTGTTTTTCGCGTACGAACTCAGCATTGCGCGCCGCATCACCCAAACGCGTGAAGAAATCGAGCGGCTCAAGCAGCAATTGCAGCAGCGCTAGACGAATTGGCAAGAGGTGCGACATGGGCGGGCCAAAAAAGATCGCGGTGGTGCTCTTTCAACTCGGCGGCCCCGATAGCCAGGCCGCGGTCGAACCTTTTCTCTACAATCTCTTCTGCGATCCAGACATCATTAATTTCCCCGGTGCCTTCCTCGCCCGCAAAGCCATCGCCAAACTGATTTCCACTATGCGCTCCAAAGTCGTCGGCCAGCACTACATGGAAATCGGCGGTGGCTCGCCCATTCGCCGCCTCACCGAACAGCAAGCGCGCGCCCTGGAAGACGCCCTGCGGCCGCACATTTCCGCCCGCACCATTGTCGCCATGCGCTACTGGCATCCCGACACCGCCGAAGCCGTCGCCGCACTAAACCGCGAGCCCTACGACGAACTCGTCCTGCTCCCGCTCTATCCACACTATTCTTTTGCGACCACCAGAAGCAGCCTCAATGAATGGAACCGCCAGTACAAACCAATCACACCCGTAAAAATCATAGATCATTTCTACGATCATCCCGATTACATCGCCGCCATCGTCGAGCGCATCAACGGCGTTCTGGCAGACGTGACCCAGCCCGATGACCTCCATCTCGTGTTCAGCGCCCACGGATTGCCTCTGGCCCTGGTAGAAAAGGGCGATCCCTACCCAAAACAAATCGAAGAGACGGTGCAAATGGTCCGCGACCTAGGAGCCTGGCCCAATCCTCACGTCCTCTGCTACCAAAGTAGAGTAGGCCCGCAGAAGTGGCTGCAACCTTCCCTCTCCGCCACCATCGAACAACTGGCGCACAGCGGCATCAAACGTATGCTGGTAATTCCCATCGCATTCTTGACCGAACACATCGAAACCCTGCACGAAATCAACATCGAGGCTCGCGAAGAAGCCGAATCGCTCGGCGTAACCGAATTCCGCATGATGCCCGCGCTCAACGACTCGCCGCTCCTCATTCGCGCGCTCGCCGATCTGGTACTGCGCTCCGTCGGCATGCGCAGCGGAGTCGCGTCTCTCGCGTCGTAGCCGCGCCGGCTGCCCCAATTTGCAGCCGCTTGGCGTAAAAACCACGCGAAAAATTTTACTTGAGAAACTCTTGACACAGCCACTCGCAAATCATATAACCCTCTGTTGATTAGCAAAGCTTGATACGGGAGTTCTTGACTCATAGATTTGTGTTGGCAGTAACATTAGTTAACGGGCCTATGGCAGAAATTCCGGAAGGGAAGTCGGGTCAAGCCGCACCGTCGCCTGTCGCGTCGGGAGCGGTCGCATCCCAATCGCCGGAAGGGCAAGCTGCGGCCAAGGCCGTCAACACCGGCCGCCGTAGAATTGTCTGGGCGTTGATTTGGGGCTATCTGGGCGTCAACTTCCTGATGTTCCTCCGCTTTTTCTTCCCGCGCGCGCTCTACGAACCCAACACTGTCTTCAATATCGGCTTCCCGGCGGATTTCAGCCTGGGCATTGACCAGCGCTATCTGATGACCAACCGCGTCTGGGTCGTGCGCGAACCCGATCGCCTGTTCGTCATCTATGCCCGCTGCACGCACCTTGGCTGCACGCCCGAATGGAAGCCCGCGGAAAATAAATTCAAGTGCCCCTGCCACGGCAGCGGTTACGACAGCGAAGGCGTAAATTTCGAAGGTCCCGCGCCGCGTCCCATGGACCGCGCGAACGTGATGCTCGACCCCACCGGAAAAATTTCCGTGGATACCAGCCGGCTCTACGTGGACGATCCACGCGCCGGCGTCAACCATTTCAACGACCCAGGAGCTTTTCTGAACGTATAGACCGCAACAAACGCGCCGCGGATAATTTTCGCGCGGCACAAGCGACAAGCAACACGGGCCACGTAGATTTGGGTTCGGAAGGGGTAACACCGAATGCCTGAAGAAAACGGCGGCGGCAAAGAAAAAACCAGCGTCCTGGAAAAGGTGCAGGCCGACGCTGCCGCGCTGCGCGAAACGCTGAAAGAAAAGACCAAGCAGCAGGTCGACGGGCTGAAAGAGCCGGAGAAGACCCAGCTCTATCGCTCCATGTTTCGCGTCAAGCACGACGACGAGCCACGCAACCGCGCCCTCAGCGTCCTTTCCAACGTTTTCTTCCACCTGCATCCCGCGAAAGTTAATCGCGACGCCACCAAATACAATTTCACCTGGGGCATGGGCGGCATCACCTTCTATCTTTTCATCGTCCTCACTTTCACGGGCGTCCTGCTGATGTTTTATTACCACCCGACGAAGGTGCAGGCCTTCCGCGACATTCTCTATCTCGAAAACGACGTGCCCTTCGGCAAACTGCTGCGCAATATGCACCGCTGGGCCGCGCACTTGATGATCATCGCCGTCTGGCTGCACATGTTCCGCGTGTTCATGACCGGTTCCTACAAGCGCCCGCGCGAATTCAATTGGTGCGTCGGCGTGCTGCTGATGGTCTTGACCATGCTCCTCAGCTTCACCGGATATTTGCTTCCGGATGATCAGTTGGGATTCTGGGCCGTCACGGTGGGCACGAACATGGCCCGCGCCACTCCATTCTTAGGACACGAAGGCCCGCTCGGCGGCCTGCTCGGCATGACGCCGTACAACGACGTCCGCTTCGCGCTGTTAGGCGGCTCCATCGTCGACGCGAACGCCCTGCTGCGCGCCTACATCTGGCACTGCATCGCGATCCCGCTGATCGTTTCGATTTTCCTCGGCGTCCATTTCTGGCGCGTGCGCAAAGACGGCGGCATTTCCGGCCCAGCCCCAGTAATGCTAGAAAGTGAAATCAAAGAAGAACGCAACCCGCGGCCAGTAGTCCTAAGGCCCAGCGGCATGAGTCAGCACGATAAATGATGTCGTAGCGCCGGCGTCCCGCCGGCTTTGTCTTGGAATTTGTCTTTGTTCTTGAATTTGTAGCGGCCAGCTTTAGCTGGGCGACTTTGACTTTGATGTTGATTTTGCTCTTGTAGCGGCCGGTCCCGCCTTTTGGGCCCGGGCAGCCTTTGGTTTAGGTTTCATCGCTGGTTTTCGGTCTCGTAGGAGCGCACCAGATGGACTGGCATCAGCTCTGGGAAATCGCCTCGGCGCCGGACAACGTGCCCATCGTGGCCATGTTGTTCCTGATCCCGTTCTATCTCTGGTACGCGCTGAAGCAAGGCATTGAGAACGACAAACTAATCGCCATCCTCGAATCCGACGCCAACCTCGCCAAAACCAAATATCGCAAAACCCAAGAATGGGACCCGAAGTGGGACCGCGAAGTTCACACCTGGCCCTACCTGATGCGCATGGAATTTCTGGTAGCCATCATCGTCACCGTGCTGCTGATGGTTTGGTCTCTCACGCTCAACGCGCCGCTCGAAGAGCCCGCCAATCCCAACGTCACCATGAATCCTGCGAAAGCCCCGTGGTATTTCCTGGGCCTGCAGGAAATGCTCGTGTACTTCGACCCGTGGATCGCCGGCGTAGTGATGCCCACTCTCGTAATCGTCGGCCTCATGGTCATCCCTTACATCGACGCGAATCCGCTCGGCAACGGTTACTACACTTATAAACAGCGCCGCTTCTCCATCTGGACGTTCATGTTCGGCTTCGTCGGCCTCTGGGTATTGATGATCGTCATCGGCACCTTCATCCGCGGCCCGGGATGGATGTGGTTCTGGCCCGGCAGAACCTGGGACGCTGAACGCGTGGATTACGCGGTGAATCGAAACCTCGATCAGGTTTTCGGCATCGACGGCTCGTGGACGTCTGCCGTTTTTCACATTACGAGGGATCAAGGCGCGATCTGGGCCCGCGTGGTCTTTGGCGTATTCCCGCTGATCGCGTTCTTCATCGTCTCCGCGATCCTGGTCCACTGGATCTGCATGCGCACCGACTTCAGCCGCAAGATTTATCAACGCATGAGCCTGGTGCAGCTGGTAACCATGTACACATTCCTGATTCTGATGTTCTCGCTACCGTTGAAAATTTTGCTGCGCCTGGTTTTCACAATTAAATACGTCTGGGTCACGCCGTGGTTCAGCATATGACGATCCGACAAGGATCGGCATCCCGCGGGACCATCGCGGGATCTGCTGTGTATATTACGTGGCTGCCAATCTCACTAAAGGAGGCCCTTGGTGCCTGATCGTTCTCCAGAGCTCGGCCCTGACGATCCGATCAAGAGCCGTTCCTTCGCTTTTCCGCTATTGATCGCGTCGCTCCTGCTGATGCTGACGGTCGCCTGGTCCTTCTATGTCGAATTCTACGGGCTGCAACCGTGGCGCGAATACCAAAGCCGCTTCGCGAAAGTCTACTCCACGTATCTGGCGAAGGAAGTCAAAGTCCAAAAGCAGAGCGAAGACGCGGTCTACGCCTCCGCCGACTACAAAACGCTGCTCGCTAAAGTAGACGCCGCCGAAAAAGCCGCGAAATCTCAAGACGACCAGATCGCCAAGCAAATCGCGCTCCTCGATGACCAGCGCGCCGCGCTCGGCGACGCCTTCAAAGACGCCCGCGGCAAAATCGGCTCGCTCGTCTATCAATACGAAGTCACTCCTGCATCCGACAAGTCCGCGAAAGTTGCCCGCAAGAAAGAACTGGAAGACGCCGAAACGGGGAAGAGCATCACCTGGAAAGTGGACTGGCCTCTAGGCGACGGCAAAATCCAGAAAGACAGGCCGTTCACCGGCAACGAACTCAACGACGTTTTCACCGGCATTATCGCTCAGCGCGCGGCCCTCGTCGGCCAGCGCGGTGATATAGATAAACCCGCGAAAGAAGCCCGCGATGCTCTCACGCAATACGCCGCCGAGCACTTGCCCGGACTCAGCTCCACGTCGCTCGAACTCCTCCAGCATTCCATGCACGATTTCGATGAGCGCATCATTCAGATCAACGTAAATCCTCCGGGCGCGTCCCTAAATAACCTAGGCGGCGCAGGCCTCGTGGATCGGTGTCAATCCTGCCACGTCGGCACCGAAACTCGTTACGTTCCGCCGCAAGTCACACTCACTAAAGAAGAGTTGGGCTTCAAGAAAACCGAAAAGGTGCCCTACACCAGCCATCCCGACCTGGATCTTCTGCAATGGCATCCGCTGGAAAAGTTCGGCTGCTCGCCCTGCCACGGTGGCAACGGACGCGCCGTCAATTCCGTCGAGCGCGGGCACGGCCGCTACGAGCACTGGCTCTATCCGCTCTACTATCCCGAAAACTACAACGCGGGCTGCCAGCAATGCCACTCCGCGGACATGGTCACCGAACACGCGCCCGTCCTCAACGAAGGCAAGCAGCTCTATCGCCAGAAAGGCTGCATCGGCTGCCACCGCTTCCAGGGCTTCGATAATCAGGACGAGCAGCTGATCAACGCGCGCCAGCAAATCCTATCGCTCGCGAAATCTAAATCCGACGACCTGCTCGAAATCCCGCGCCTGCAGAAACTCGGCGACACCGCGGCCAGCAACGCAGCCGCCGAAGCCCTCTACGGGCAAGCCACGAACCTCACCGTGGACATCTCCCGCATGGATGCCACCACGGAATCGCTCGAGCAACGCAGCCACGATCTATTGCAAGAAATAAAAAAGGTTGGCCCGGACCTGAAAGAAGCGCGCCAGAAACTCCGCAAAGAATGGATCCCGTACTGGATCGGCCACACCACCGAATTTCGCCCCACCACAAAAATGCCGCAGTTCCGCATGTCTCAAGATGAAATCCAGGCCATCTCCGCATTCATCTGGCAGGATTCGCTCCCCGGCCCCGCGCTCGAAAAACAAGCGCCAGGGAATTCAGCACACGGCAAAGAACTCCTCGAAGAGCGCGGCTGTCTCGCCTGTCACGCCATCGGCGAAGGTGCGAGTGCCGTCGGTGGCACATTCGCCGCGAACCTCAGCCGGATCGGCGAAAAAGAAAATTACGATTACCTGGTCCGCTGGGTCCACAATCCGCGCCAGCGCACCCGCCCCTATTGCCCCTACGAGAAAAAGGATCTCGGCCCGGAAGATTACGCCAAACACAATCTTCCCTACGTTTTCGATCTAGATCACTCGCGCTGCCCCAACGACGGCCATGAACTCCTCGTCCAGCAGCCGACCATCATGCCCAGCCTGCGCCTCTCTGACGCAGATTCGCGCGATATCGCCAGCTTCCTGATCACGCAAAAGCATGCCGACGCCACCTACGCCGCCGCAAATTACATGGACGATCCGCAAATGGCCGCCAAGGGCAAAGACCTAGTCCGCCACTACGGCTGCGCCGGATGCCACGAAATCAGCGGCCTCGAAGACGAAGGCCGCATCGGCACGGAGCTCACCAACGAAGGCAGCAAGCCCATCGAGCGTCTCGACTTCGCGCTCTGGACCGAAGACGCCAAGCGCGGCGAGCAACCCGTCTTCAATGCCGACGGCACATTCACCCTCAAGCCGTATACGCGCGATGGCGAAAAAATGGCTTGGTTCGATCCTAAAGGTTTCTTCGAACACAAACTGGAAAACCCCGCGCTGTACGACACGGGTAAATACCACGCGAATCCCATGGACGCCCTGCGCATGCCCAAGCCCAACCTGCAATCGCAGGACGAAGTCCAGGCGCTCGTGACGATGCTGCTCGGCAGCACCGATCCCACTCTGCCTCCTGAATACATGTACAAGCCGGCCGATCGCCGCAAGTACATCCAAGACGGCTGGTGGATCGTCACAAAATATAATTGCATCGGCTGCCACCAGATTGACGTCGGCCAAAAATCCGTGCTGCAGACTCTGCCCATGTATCAAGGCGATCTCAAAGGCAACCTGCCTCCGGTTCTCACCACCGAAGGCGCGCGCGTCAATCCCGAATGGCTCCGCGGATTCCTCGCGAATCCCGCGCTCAGCACCACGGACACCAATCGCAACGGCGTTCGCCAATATCTGCAAGTGCGCATGCCCACGTTCTCTCTTTCGAACGACGAAATCCGCAAACTCACTTTATTCTTCGACGCCATGTCCGCGCAGCCCGACCCCTTCATTCCGCCGAAGGTCGAGCCGCTCAGCGACGCCGAGCGCGCCATGGCTCGCGGCCTGTTCACCAGCCCGGCCGCGCCTTGCTTGAAGTGCCACATGACCGGCAACGAAGCGCACGACAAGAACGCCTCCGCGCCCAATTTCCTGCTCGCGCACGAGCGCCTGCAACCGGCCTGGACCGCCCGCTGGATCACCGATCCCGCGAAAATTATTCCCGGCACCGCCATGCCCTCGGGCCTCTTTCGCAAAGACGGCGACCACTGGGTCTTCGCCGGTCCCACGCCCGGCGCCATGCAGCAATATCACGGCGATCAAGCCGACCTACTGGTGCGTTACATGTTCACGCTAACGCCCCAGGAGCAAGCAGCGTTACTCGGCCGCACGCCATCAGCCAGCAACAGAGGCGCAGGCGGCGGCACCGGCGTAGCAGGGAAGCAGTCCGGCGGAAAATAGTTCGCAGCGCCGGCCTGTCTGCCGGTAGGCGTCTCGCCGGCTTTTCGCAGTCGACGTTGCCTTTGAATTTGCGTTTGATTTTGCCTTTGTAGCGGCCGCCTGCTTTTTCTTTTTAGGCGGGCGCCTTCGACGTTGCTGTTGCGGTTGGGTCTATAGCGGCCGGTCCCTTTTTTGGGGACCGGGCAGCCGTTGCTGTCGGTTTGCCGCTGCCTTTCGTCGTGCCGCTCACAAACGCTTTCAGTCTCGCGCCAGAATTCACGCACCATCCGTACCCGATCTTGTTAGAATACGCAGTTCCGCCAAGGAGGAATTTTTCAACATGAGTAACAGATGTTTTCATCTCGCCCTAACCGCCATCCTCGCCCTCGCCATCACCGGATGCGGCAATAAAGAAAACACCGCAACAACCGAGCAGCCCGCCGCCACCGCCGCGCCTGCCGGAAAAACGGTGGACGCCACCACCACCGGCTCCGTCGCCGGCAAAGTAACTCTCGACGGCAAAGCCGCTCCCGAAAAACCGATCAACATGAGCGCCGAGCCGTATTGCCAGAAGGCGAATTCAGGTCCCGTCGTACCGCCCACGGTCGTAACCGACGACAAAGGCGACCTGGGCAACGTCGTGATCTTCGTAAAGGACGGCCTCGGCGATTATGTCTTCGATACGCCCAAAGACGCCGTACCGCTAGCGCAAAAAGGCTGCATGTACTCCCCGCACATCGTCGCCGTCATGACCGGTCAAACCTTCGAAGTGAAGAACGACGACCAGACCACCCACAACATTCATCCGATGCCGAAAGACAATCGCGAATGGAACAAGTCGCAAGCTCCCGGCACTTCACCCATCGACGATTCCTTCGCGCGCCCCGAACTCGCCATCCCGGTGAAGTGCAACGTCCACCCTTGGATGAAGAGCTACATCTTCGTCTTCAAGAATCCTTACTACGCGATCACCGGCAAAGACGGCTCGTTCGAACTGAAAAACCTGCCGCCAGGGACCTACACCATCGAAGCCTGGCAGGAAAAATACGGTACACAGGACCAGACCGTTACAATCGGCCCCAAAGACTCGAAGACAGTCCAATTTAAATTCAACGCCGCTGCACCAGCAGCGCCACCAGCGGACTAAACTAGGCATCAAATCGCTGTAGGGGCGG
>Ga0209006_10000035_pt1 | contig 130277 bp, 129 predicted proteins | sample JacPin_JW_Ref_O2_FD_188567 | JGI IMG/M metagenome (GOLD analysis project Ga0209006, IMG submission 188567) | Forest soil microbial communities from Algoma, Ontario, Canada - Jack Pine, Ontario site 1_JW_Ref_O2 (SPAdes) (version 2) | ecosystem: Environmental > Terrestrial > Soil > Boreal... | reverse complement strand
CGCTTATTGGTCACCATTACTGGACCATGACCGGCACCGAACAGTACGAGGCCATGATCAACTTCTACAAGAACGTGAGCATTATCGGGGGCCTGCTCCTGCTAAGCACGACCGGTCCCGGAAGATATTCGCTGGATAAAAAGTAGGGATGCCGGTCTGGCGCGTGCGGTGAGTTGCGTCGACCCGTGTCGTACCCGGATGTCTCGCTGCAGATCCGGATCGGCGATCATGTAGCGAATATGTTCAGTAGTCCCGTTGATATCGCGGTTCGCGACGGTACGCCTGAGGATTCAACCTTGATCGCATTGCCACTGACCCACGACAATTGCCGGGTGTTATCTGCTTCGCCGGACTATTTTTCCCGTCACGGCAAACCGGTGACGCCCGCCGGTCTGCGTTCAGTGCCTTCTGCGCCGCGCGTCCCAACGCGCCGGCGGACCCATACCGATCGTCGGGATCTTTGGCCATGCCGCGAGCAATGACCTCGTCCAGTGACGCGGGAACATGGGGATTGACGACGCTTGGGCGAGGCGGCGGGGATGAGATGTGAGCAGCAATGACCTGCTCCATGCTGTCGGACAAAAACGGACTACGCGCCGTCAACGCCTCATACAGAACGCACGCCAAGGCGTAGACATCGACTGCGGCCGTTACCCCTTGGTCGAGGAACCGCTCCGGCGCCATATAGGCAAAGGAGCCGATGTGAGTGCCCGTCATGGTCAACCGGGTATCACCCTTCGCCTCGGCAATACCGAAATCGACCAGGTATCCGAAATCCGCCGGCGTGACAATGATGTTCTGGGGCTTGACGTCGCGATGAATCAATCGCTCGTCGTGCGCCGCATCGAGAGCCGAAGCGATCTGGCTGATGATCGACACCGCCCTGGCCGGTTCGAGAGCACCCAGCTTTATCAAGTCATACAGCGTCTGCCCCTGCACCAGGCGCATGTCGATGTACATGCTGCCGTCGATCTCTCCCCAGTCATGAATCGGGATAACATGTGGCTCTTGAAGAATTGCGGCGGCGCGCGACTCTCGGAGGAATCGCGTCCGGAACGTCTCGTCTCGGGAAAACTGATCACTCAGGATTTTCAATGCGACGGTTCTGCCCTTGGCAGTGTCGTACGCCTGATAGACCTCCCCCATCCCACCCTTGCCGAGGAGGCCGGTGATCTTGTACTTGCCGAACGTCGTCCCGACGCGCGAGTTCACCCCAGTCACTCTCATCTCTGTGTGTTCGCAAGAAGTATCCGCCGGAAACCCGGGTTGCACATCCGTTTGCCGACAAAGCCGGACTTGCCGGTGCTCGGCGCCGACGGGATGGTCGGTGACGCCCGGCGTGCACGAAAATCGACCTTATTCCGAGTCCCTTTGGTTTAGCGTTGACCGCGCCGCCTAATGGACCGAGACGAGGTTGGTACATGCAGCGACAACAGAGGAACCGACACCACGCCATGCGGACCCACCGGTCGATCAAGGCAGCGCTCGGCATCGCGTGCTCGGCGCTGTTGGTAGCGGGCTGCAGCGCGACGGTGCTGGACGGCCGCGCCCTGTCCATGCTCTATGACCCGCACCGGGTGGGCGGACTGCCCGCAACAGACGGTCCGAGCGGGCCCCGCGACAACGCGCCAAAACCAACCGGCACCGTGAACGGCACCGACGGCGGCGACATCGACAAACTGGTGTTGTTAGCGCTCAACGACATCGAGGACTTCTGGAAGCAGAACTACTCCGAGTCTCTGCAGGGCAGCTTCAAACCGGTATCCAACCTGCTGTCGTATGACTCCAACGACCCGGGTAGTCCGAAGGCGTGCGGCGAAAAGCTGTACCGGCTCGTCAACGCGTTCTACTGCCCGCCCAAAAACCTGATGGCATGGGATCGCGGGGTCCTCTTGCCCTCCGCCAAGAAGTATTTCGGCCCGATGTCCGTGAACGCCGTGCTGGCGCACGAGTACGGGCACGCCATCCAGAGGATGGCCAATGTCGTCGACAACTCGACCCCTGTCCTCGTTCTCGAGCAACAGGCTGACTGCTTCTCGGGAACATATGTCCGGTGGGTTGCCGAAGGCCGCTCGCCGCGCTTCACCCTCAGCACCACCGACGGCCTGGACCACGTCCTCGCCGGAGCGATCGAGCTCCGCGACCCGACCCCTACGGCCGAAAATCCAACGACGAGGAACCCTCATGGGTCCGCCCTCGACCGCGTCGGTGCGTTCCAGATCGGCTTCGACAGCGGCGCCGAAGCGTGCGCGAAGATCGACATGAACGGGATCGAAAAGCGCCGGGACGGCCTGCCGCAGTCGCTGCAAGTGGACCCTGAAGGCACCGTGGAGAGCGGCCAATCCGAGATCAACAAACAGCTGTTGTCGAACCTAATGGAGCTGTTAGGCAAGATTTTCAACCCCGCGAAGCCGCCCACCCTGAGCACTGAGCCGGCAAATTGCCCGGACGCGCAGACCAGCAAGCCGGCCTCATACTGCCCCGCCAACAACACCATCTATGTGGACTTGCCGGCACTGCAGGAAATGGGCAAGGCCGCCGACGAGTCGCAGATGGTCTTGCTGCAAGGCGACAACAGCGCGATCTCGGTGTTCACATCGAGGTACGCGATGGCTGTTCAGCACGAGCGCGGCCTGGCCCTCGACACGCCCGAAGCCGCGCTGCGCGCCGCGTGCCTGACCGGGGTGGCTCAGCGCAAGATGGCCGAGCCGATCACGCTGTCCTCCGGGGACACGCTTGTGCTTTCCGCCGGTGACGTCGACGAAGCCATCTCCGGCCTGTTGACCAACGGACTCGTCGGCAGCGACACCAATGGCAAGATCGTGCCGGCCGGCTTCACCCGGATCATCGCGTACCGATCGGGTCTGTTCGGCAACATCGACGAGTGCTACCAGCAGTTCCCCTGACGGCCGCGATGACAGGAGGAGGGGCGATGAGCGGACCAGAAGGTTCCGAACCGACCGAGACGCCCTGGTGGCAGCAGGTGAGGCGACAGACGCCGCCGACACCCGGCCACTCAGCCGATCCGCAGGGCCCGCCGTCCCAGCAGCCGGTGTACCGGCAGCCGGCGTACCAGCAGCCGGTGTACCAGCAGCCGGTATCCCAGCAGCCGGCGTATCAGTCGGCTCAACAGCCCGCGCCGCATCCGGCGCAGCAGAGCCACTACTACCCGCAATATGCCCAGCAACCCGGTCCGTATGGCTACCCGGGACCGTACGGCGCGCAGCCCGCCCACGCCGCCGGGGCACCCAACCAATCGAAACGTTGGCTGCTGATCACAGGCGGGGTGCTCCTGGGAGTCATCGTGGCGTTGGCACTCGTGCTGGGCTTGTTGGGGTTCGGCGTGTTCGACCGCCACGTGCTCGACGTCAACAAGGCTCAAGAAGCAGTCAAGCGTGTCATCACGGACCCGACCGCTGGTTACGGCGTCGACAACGTCACGGATGTGAACTGCAACAACGGCAAGGACCCGTCTGCCAAGAAGGGCGAGACGTTCACCTGTCAGGTCACTGTCGACGGGAAAAAGCGCCACGTGACTGCGGTGTTCATCGACGACAACGGAACGTACGAGGTGGACCGACCGAGGTAGCCGATCGCGAGACGGCAGGGAATGAACGCCTTGCCAACTCGTCTCGAACACGAACGGCCAGATCTGGCCTTTGAGCGTGTGGTTTGAGTAGCCCGTTAACAGGGGTAGCCAGGCGCCGCAAGGCGTAAGGGGGCTGTCACGTTCCTGGCGGCCCGGAGGTTCGCCGACCAGCGGCATGCACCGGCAGTTCAGTCGCTAGCCGGGGTCAGCGTGATCGCCGGAGCAGTGTGGCCGGTGCTCGTGCTCGGCGTGGTGGAACTCGGCTCGCTGGTGACGGTTTCGAAACTGCACCACTAGCAGCGCTTACTGGCTCTGCTGGACCCTGGTATTGGGGCTGGGAACTATCACGTTGCCTGGGCCATACAACGCGTTGGACAGACATCCCGGGATGCCGCTGCACGAGCTCAGGGTCCCCTCACTAGGCGCACCGCCGGTGTTTGCCGGCGGTGCCGCCGGTGTCCCGCAGTTGTTCACCGGCGCGCCTTCCTGGAGGATCGACATGTTGACACCGCCACAGTCGGCAAGCGTCCGCGAGGCGGGCTGGCCTGCCAACCCCAGGCCGAGCGGGGCGGCGATGACCGCCATCGAAGCCCCGCCGAAAACTAGTCCGCGTACTGAAAGCCGAAACGTCATTACTTTCCCCTCGGTCCCCTCGGTGTCGGGTGCTCCGGACATTCTGGCACAGTCGCGCCTACCCGACATCTTCAGCGGACCAGTCGCCGGAGCAGGGCAGACGCCGCCGCGATCCCCGCCAGCGCAGCGACGATCAGGACCCCCATGTCAAGCAGCGCGTTTGACGGTGTCCCGATCAACAACGTGCGCAACGCGTTGACCTCGTAGCTCAGCGGGTTGACAGCGCTCAGCCAGCGGAGCCATTCCGGCATCACGTTCACCGGGTACAGCGCGTTAGAGGCGAAGAACAGGGGCATCGTGATCGCCTGCCCGATGCCCATCAGCCGATCCCGATTTTGTACCAGTCCGGCGATTGTCATCGACAGGCACGCGAAGAACGTGGATCCGAGCAGCACCACACCCATCGCGCCCAGAACGCGCAGCGGATTCGCGGTCAAATGCACACCCATCAGATACGCCAGCACCAGCACGCCCACGACCTGCGCCACGGATCGCACGCCAGCGGCAAACGCCTTGCCGGTGATCAGCGCGGACGCGGGCGCCGGCGTCACCATCAGCTTCGCCAGGATGCCGGCGTCGCGATCCCAGATGATCTGGATGCCATAGAAGATCGAGATGAACAGCGCCGACTGCGCGATGATGCCCGGTGCCAAGAAAGCGAGGTAAGGCACCGACCCGGTGTCGACGACGCGCAATCTGGAGAACGTCTGGCCGAAGATCAATAACCACAGCGCCGGCTGTACCATTCGGGTCAGCAACTCCGAACGATCGTGCCGTAACTTCTGCAACTCGACCAACGAATACGTGCCGACTCGGACCAGCATCCCGTGGACGCGCCGCCATCCCTGCGGGGCACGGATGACGGTCGCAGTGGCTCGCGGTTCAACTGACACGACGCGCCGTCCTTCTGCTCGAACGGATTTCGCGCAGCCCGGTCCTCGAGGCCTCTTCTTCGAGATCCGAACCCCCGTAGTGGCGGAACACATCCTCGAGCGTCGCGTGGGCTGACACGCTCTCCTTCAGTTCGGGAGGGGTGCCGATGGCCTGGAGCCGGCCATGATGCATCAACGCGACCCGATCACACAGTGCATCGGCCTCTTCCATGTAGTGCGTCGTCAGCAGCACGGTCATCCCGAACTCGGCTTGCATATCCGCCACGTGGGCCCAAACCCCATCCCGTGCAATTGGATCGAGTCCGACGGTCGGCTCGTCGAGAATCAGCAGTGACGGCCGGTTCACCAACGCCTGCGCCAATTCCAGGCGACGCACCATGCCACCTGAATACGTGCGCGCCAACTCGTCGGCGACGTCCAGCAGATGCATCGCGTCGAGCGCTTCGTCGACGCGGTCCGCCCGCGCTCGCCGCGGTACGTCGTACAACCTGGCAAACCATTCGACGTTCTGGCGTCCCGTGAGCATCGGCTCAACCGAAAGTTGTTGGGGTACATAACCGATGTTGTAGCGGATGTCCATCGTCTGCCGACGGCTGTTCAGTCCGAAGACATACACCTCGCCGGCCTGCGCGGGCGTCAGCGTCGTGAGCACCCGCACCACCGTGGTCTTTCCCGCACCGTTCGGCCCGAGCAGACCCATCGTCTCCCCGGACCTCACCTGCAGCGTGAAATCGTCAACCGCGATGAAATCGCCGTACCGGTGCGTCAGATGCCGGCAGTCCACGGCCAAGTCGGCGGACGGACTCATCTCTGCCTCTCATGCAACTTGCGTGTGATCTCGGACATCACCGACAGGCCGCGGCTCAGTGCGTGGATCTGGTTCTCGTCCAGATCGCCGAGCACCTCGGACAGCGCCGCTCGGCCCGCCGCACGGGAAGCATCCGCAACATGTTGCGCCGAATCCGTCAGCCGCAGTCGCCCTACGCGGCGGTCATCGCTGTCGACCGCCCGGGTGATCAGACCGTCGGACGCCAGCTTGGACACCAGCGTCGACGTGGTGTTCGGCACCAGCCCCAGTTCGGCCGCGGCTTCTGTCACCGAGATGTCCGGCCGCCGCCCGACCAACCGCAACAGTTCGGCCTGCGCCTCGGTCAATCCCGACGCGTCGAAGTCGCGACCGGCGGAGCGTCGCAGCTGCCGCCGGAAGCGCCCGACGACACCGAACACCTCCGTCACGAGGTCGGTGCGCGTTTCCACGACACCACAATACCTCTGTTACAGAGGTATCTGCCTCACCTGGGGAGGCTCGCCACCACATCGGCGACCTCCCGCAGCTGGCCGACATCATCGCTCGTTGGGATCAGGTGCACTTCGTCGGCACCGATGTCGGCGAACGTCTGCAGCACTGCAAGCAGGTCTTCGGCGCTGCCGGCGAAGCCGGTCGACGGCGCCATTGCGTCGACGTACTTTGCGGGAAGCCAATTCATGTAGTGACGCAAATGGATGTGTACCTGTTCGCGCGCCGACACTTCCGGCCCGAGTGCGAACCAGAACGACGTGGTCAGCCGCGGCGGCGGCTTGCCCGCGTCGGCCCATGAGCGTCTTGCGATGTCGTACAACGCACTCACCTTGTCGACGTCGAGGTCGAGCGTCGTGCCGGCCAGGCCATCGGCCCATTCCGCCGCGCTGCGAACGGTTTTCGGTCCCATCGCGCCGACCAGCAGGTCCGGTCCGCCGTTCTGGACCGGCGACGGCCCGACCGGGCACACCGACTCGGTCAGCTTGTCCCCCGCCCATACACGCTTCATCGTGGCCGCCCGCTCAGCCATGTCCCGCATGGTCTGCGTCGCGGGGTCCGCGCTGACGGCACGGTAGTCCTCGTGCCGGCCGCCAACGCCGAGCCCGACGGTCAGGCGGCCGCCGCTGAGCATGTCTGCGGTCGCCAGCGCCTTGGCGAGCATGACAGGGTCGTGCAATTGCGGGACGATGACCGTGCTCACCAACCGCACCCGTTCGGTCCACGCCGAGAGCGCGCCTAGCAGGGTGAGCGTCTCGGGGTTGTCGAAGGCGATGCGCTCCCCGAAACATGCCGAGGCAAAAGGGCCTTCGTCGATCGACCGCGCCCATGTCCGCAGAATCGAAGCGTCCAGATCCGGTTGCATGATCGGCATCGTCATGCCTACCTGCACGACAGCTCCCCCATGATCGAGGCAACGGAGCCGGCCTTAACCTTCTTGAACCCGGTTCCCGCCCAGATGTTCGTGGCGTGCGGATCGCCGGCCCGGACAGATGCCGCGCGCAGCGGGCTGGTCAGATAATGGATCTCCGGATACCCGAACGAGGCCTGCGCCTCGTGCTCGTCGATGAACCGATTCCGCAGGCCGCGCGCGTACCGACCCGAAAACGCGCGCGTCACAACTGCTTCGGTGAACTGTGGATCTTGCAGAGCTGCGCGGTGCACGGGGCTGCTGCCTGCCTCGTCGGCAAGCAGAAACGCCGTGCCGAGCTGAGCGGCCGCCGCGCCCGCGCGCAGCACACCGTCGACGTCCTGCGCGGTCATCAGGCCGCCCGCCGCGGCCACCGGCACCGCAACGCAGGCGATCACGTCTGCCAGAAGCTCTGGCAACGGCTGCGTGGCGGGCTGTGCGGTCGGGTCGTAGGTGCCGCGGTGCCCACCGGCCGACGGCCCCTGCACCGCGACCGCGTCGACCCCCCGGGACACCGCGATCTGTGCCTCTGCCGCCGTGGTCACCGTTGCGACGGTCACGATGCCCGAGTCCTTCAGGCGCCGGATCTCTGCAGCACTCGGGCAATCGAAGGTGAACGATGCGACCTCGGGCCGCAAATCCAGCAGAACGTCGAGTTTCGCGGTCCAGCCGTCGTCGGTGTAGCGCGGTTCCCCGAGCTCGGTTCCGTACCGCTGCGACTCGGCGGCCAGTGCGGCAGCGTATCGGTCGATGTCGGCGGGATCGGCCGCGCTGGGCTGCGGGACAAACAAATTCGCACCGATCGGACCCGATGCCAGCTGCTGGGCACTGGCGAGACGTTCGGCGAAGACATCAGCGGACACATATCCGGACGCGACGAAACCGAGCCCGCCCGCGTTGGTGGCAGCGGCCGCTAGTTCGGGCGTCGACGGTCCACCGGACATCGGCGCGGCGATGATCGGCAGGTCAAGATCAGCGAACTGGAATCGGCTCGAAGCGCTCATCGCTGCTTCATATCACTCCCGCACGGATGCCCTGACGGCACCCGACGCGAACCGGCCACCGACATGCAAGCAACCAAGTCGGGCGCGCAGCGGCTCAGCAGCCGAGTTGCACTCCGGCGGTGCCGACGATGTCGACACTTGCGGCCAGCGACACGGCCAGATCTTTCTGCACCATGTTCGCCGCATCCGGCGAGATCATGCCGCGGTGCATGGCATCGCACACCTTGTGGCCCTCGTCAAGCAACTGCTGCGTACTCAGGAAGACGTACTTGGGCTGTAGCTGCCGCAGATATTCGCTCTCGTCCGCCGCCGCGGGCGCTGCCGCCGTCACCGCGGACGCCAGCACGGTCGCAACGACGGCGATCAGGACGCGAAGTATATGAACCATGATCGACCACCTCCTACAGGCACTATCTCATCGACCGCACGTAGAGCAGGCAGTCTTGCGGATTCAGGCTGAGATTCGGGAAGACTGTATGGCGGACCGCCCGGCCCTGCAGCTCGAAGCCGCACCTGTCGAGCAACCGGGCCGACCTCGCGTTGTCCACATGCACCGCCGCTGTGACCAGCAGCAGCTGTGGATCCAGTTGCAGCCGTTGCAGCGCCACGCCTATCGCCTCGGACATCAGGCCACGGCCCCACCACCGCGCGGCCATGCAGTAACCCATCTCGGCGGCGTGTACCTGCGGTCGTCGATAGCCGAGTTGGCCGATCACCTCGCCGGAATCACGCAGCACGACCAGCCAGGTGTGGTCGTCGCCCACGTTGAACAATTCCCTGATAACCCGCCGCGTCTCGTCGACATCGGGGTGCGGCGCCCACCTCAGGTACTCGGTGACCTTCGGGTCCGAGGTCACAGCCGCGAACAGAACCGCGGCGTCGGCGACCTGCGGCGCGCGCAACAGAATGCGGGTCCCGAAAAGGACGTCGTCGTCCGGCATGCCCCCATCCTCCAGTAGCCTCTGGTGGCCGCATGCCGGACCTGGTTGACTGGTTTCGTCATGTCAATCGCGTTCAACCACACCATCGTGGCGGCCAAGGACAAGGGCGAGTCGGCCGCCTCCTTCACCGAACTGTTCGGCCTGCCGCCCGCCAAGCCCTTCGGTCGGTTCCTGATCGTTGAACTGGACCACGGTGCCAGCCTTGATTTCGCCGACAGCGGCGACGACGTGCGACCACAGCACTACGCATTCCTGGTCTCGGAGGCCGACTTCGACGCGATATACGGCCGCATCCGCGAGCGCGGCATGGAGCACTGGGCCGATCCGCAACGCCGCCGGCCGGGCGAGATCAACCACAACGACGGCGGCCGCGGCGTCTACTTTCGTGATCCCGGTGGCCACTACCTCGAGATCATCACCCGGCCGTACGGTTCCGGCGGGTAATACTGACCGGTGTCATCGCCAGCCGCAGCACCGCAGGACGGGCGCGACGTCATCGCCGTTTTTCTTCCGCAGTCGCCGTTCGTCGTCAAGCTCGGAATCGTCGCCGAGGTGCTGGAAGCCGACGGCGTGCGGCTGCGACTGCCGTGGGATCCGACCAACACGACTCTCGGTGACATGGTGCACGGCGGAGCGATCGCCACCCTCGCCGATCTCACGGTGATGGCGGCCGCATGGTGCGGAGCCCCAGCGCCCGAATCGCTTCGCGGTGTGACGGTTTCGATGGCGCTGGACTACCTCGCGCCCGCCCGTTCCACCGACCTGATCGGTGAGGGAAGGGTATTGCGGCGCGGTAGGTCGCTGGTCAACTGCGAGGCGGACGTGCGGCGCGCAGACGGGGAACTCGTCGCGAAGGCTATCGCTACCTACAAGCTCGGCTGACCGGCTCTAGAGCGTCACCTCATCCAATTTCCCGCTCGCGACGTCGAAGACGAAGCCGCGCAGCGACTCATGTTTCGTGACGAAGGGGCTTGCCTCGATCCGCCTTATCGACTGACGGACATCCTCGTCGGGGTCGGGGAACGCTTCCGCGGCCCACTGCGGCTTGATGCCGGTGTCGTCCTGGATCGTCCGCTTGAAGTCGTCGTCGGTGAAGGTGAGCATGCCGCAGTCGGTGTGGTGGATGAGGATGATTTCTCGCGTTCCGAGCAACCGCTGGCTGATGGCGAGTGAGCGGATCTCATCGTCGGTGACGACGCCACCGGCGTTCCGGATCACGTGGGCTTCGCCGTCTTTGAGGCCCAGGATGCGGTACACGTCGAGCCTGGCGTCCATGCATGCGACGACCGCGACGTGCTTGCTGGGTGGCAACGGCAGCGGGCCGGCGAAGTTGCGGGCGTATTCGGCGTTGTTGGCCAGGTATTCGTCGGTCACGCTCATTGGGACCTCCTCAGGATGTGGCAGCAGACCCGTGGCACGCCGATGCTATCAACGGGCGTGGCGACATCCATGTGCCACGATCACGGTGATTCTGCCGATTAACGGAGGGCAAGGATGACTGCGGCGCAGCACTCTCTCTACAAACGGCTGGGCGGCTACGACGTGATCGCGGCGGTGATCGACGATATGTTCACCGCGATGCGCGCAGACCCCACGTTCGCGCGGTTCGGCGCGGGCCGCAGCCTCGACTCACACACCCGCGCCCGGCAACTCCTGGTCGACCAGATGTGCCAACTCAGCGGAGGTCCGTGCGTGTACATCGGACGCGACATGAAGACGTCACACGCTGGACTGGGGATCACCGCCGCGGAGTGGACCGGCAACATGGTGCACGCCGAGACCGCCCTGGTGAGGCATGACGTCGCGGGCCCCGAACGGGCCGAGTTCCTGGGCCTGTTCGAGCGCTACCGGGACGAGATCGTGGAGGGCGGTTAGGCCGATAACCGCGACGTGGGCGGCGTGATCTCCTACATTGGCCGCATGCAGCGGGTGGGCGGGGGCCGAGGGTGATCGGTTTCCTGGCCCGTCGGCTGCTCAAGTACATCGTGCTGCTTCTGTTCGCGTCGTTTCTGACGTTCAGCCTGGCCTCGTGGGCCTTCCATCCGCTCGACAGTCTTCTCCAGCGCACCGAGCGCCCACCGCAGTGGGTCATCGACGAGAAGGTGGCCGAACTCAGCCTCGACAGGCCGATACCGATTCGGTACGGCAAGTGGGTGTCGGGGGCGGTTCGCGGCGATTTCGGCAAGACGGCCGGCGGCCAGCCGGTGTCGGAGCAGCTGTGGCGGCGCATTGGCATCAGCCTGCGGTTGGTGGCGCTGGGCTCGGTGATCGGAACCGTCATCGGGGTAGTGCTGGGGGCATGGGGCGCGATTCGTCAATATCGAGTGAGCGACCGTGTGATCACCGTGCTGTCACTTCTCGTTCTCAGCATTCCGACGTTCGTCATGGCGAACCTGCTGATCTTGGCTGCGCTGCGGGTGAACTCGGTCCTCGGCATGCAAGTCTTCGAGTACACCGGGGAATCCTCGGCCGACGCGACCGGGGGCTGGTGGGACCAATTGGTCGACCGGGTGCAACACCTTGTGTTGCCGACCTTGACGTTGGCCCTGTTCGCGATGGCCGGCTACAGCAGGTATCAACGCAACGCGATGCTTGACGTGTTGGGCCAGGACTTCATCCGCACTGCCCGCGCCAAGGGCCTGACACGCAGGCGCGCGTTGTTCAAGCACGGGCTGCGGACGGCGTTGATCCCGATGGCCACGCTGTTCGCGTATGGAATCGCCAGCCTTGTCACCGGCGCGGTGTTCGTCGAGAAGATCTTCGGCTGGCACGGCATCGGCGAATGGGTTGTGCAGGGCATCGCGACGCAGGACACGAACATCGTCGTCGCGGTAACCGTGTTCGCGGGCGCCATGGTTCTGGTGGGCGGCCTGCTCTCCGACGTCATCTACGCGCTGCTCGACCCACGGGTGCGGATCGCATGACGGAAACGGCGGTCGTCCAAAAGGGCGTTGACACGGCTCAATTCGTGTCCCGACGCGACCTAGTGCTGCGCCGGTTCATCCGCAATGAGCCGGCGGTGGTCGCCCTCATCCTGCTGGTGGTGTTATTCGTGGGTTGCTACGTGCTGCCTCCGTTCCTGCCGTACAGCTTTACCGATTTGGACTACAGCACACTGCAGGAGCCGCCGTCAGCCAATCACCTGTTCGGTACCAATTCCCTGGGCCAAGATCTTCTGGCCCTGACGTTGCGCGGCATGCAGAAGTCGATGTTGATCGGTGTGTGCGTGGCCTTTATCTCAGCGACCATCGCGGCCACCGTCGGATCGATCGCGGGATACTTCGGTGGGTGGCGCGACAGCGTGCTGATGTTCATCGTCGACCTCTTGCTGGTCGTGCCTTCGTTCATCTTGATTGCGATTGTCACGCCACGCACCAAGCAGTCGGGGACGATCATCTGGCTGATCCTGCTCCTGGCGGCGTTCGGCTGGATGATCAGCTCACGAATGGTGCGCGGCCTGACGATGAGTCTGCGGGACCGCGAATTCGTCCAAGCGGCAAGATATATGGGCGTCGCGAACAGACGCATCATCATCCGCCACATCCTTCCGAATGTCGCGTCGATCCTGATCATCGACACCGCGCTCAACGTCGGCTTGGCGATCATGGCCGAAACCGGCTTGAGCTTCTTGGGATTCGGCGTCCAGGCGCCCGACGTGTCGCTGGGTACGCTGATCGCCGACGGCACCGGTTCTTTCACAACGTTCCCGTGGGTGTTCCTGTTTCCCGCGGGCGTGCTGGTGGTGATCTTATTCTGCGCCGTCCTCGTCGGCGACGGCCTGCGTGACGCGCTCGACCCCAGCAGCCGGAGGAACTGAGCCCAGTGCCTCCTGCTCTTCGCCCAAGCGGCGCAATGCTACTCGAGGTGTCAGATCTGATGGTCGCCTTCCCCACCGACGCCGAAAGCGTTGCCGCCGTGCGGGGCCTGAGCTATCAGGTCAACGCCGGCGAGGTGCTGGCGATCGTCGGGGAGTCCGGGTCGGGCAAATCCGCGGCGGCGATGGCTGTGATCGGCCTGCTGCCCGAATACGCCGAAGTGACCGGATCGGTACGGCTGCACGGCGATGAGCTGCTTGACATCAGCGACAAGGAGATGTCGCGCATACGCGGTAAGTCGATCGGGACTGTTTTCCAGGACCCGATGTCGGCGCTGACTCCGGTGTACACGGTCGGCGACCAGATCGCCGAGGCGATCCAGATCCATCAGCCCGGCGTCACCCGACGTGCCGCGCGGGATAGGGCCGTCGAGCTGTTCGACCTCGTCGGCATCGCTCAGCCGGAGCGCCGAGTCAGGGCCTTTCCACATGAGCTGTCCGGCGGCGAACGCCAGCGCGTGGTCATCGCGATCGCGATCGCCAACGACCCCGACCTTCTGATCTGTGATGAGCCGACGACGGCGCTCGACGTGACCGTCCAAGCTCAGATCCTCGAGGTACTCAAGACCGCCCGCGACGTCACCGGTGCCGGCGTCGTGATCATCACGCACGACCTCGGCGTCGTTGCCGAATTCGCTGATCGTGCGCTGGTCATGTACGCCGGGCGCGCAGTCGAGGTGGCCGACGTCGACACCCTCTACGGTGACCGGCGCATGCCGTACACCGCGGGGCTGCTCGGTTCGGTGCCACGCCTCGATGCACCGCAGGGTGCTCGGCTGGTGCCCATTCCCGGTGCGCCGCCATCGCTTTCAACAATGAATCCGCACGCCTGCCCGTTCGCGCCGCGTTGTCCGCTCGCGATCGACGAGTGCGTCGCCGCCGAGCCGGAGCTGATCGTTATCGGGCCATCGCATCAGGCCGCGTGCATCCGCACGGAGTTCGTGGCCGGACGGAGTGCAGCAGAGATCTACGGCGTGCACACCGAACGGCCCGAACGTGACGAGTCCACGCACGACTCGCCGGTGGTGGTTCGCGTGACAGATCTGACGAAGACCTACCGCCTCACCAAGGGAGTCGTGTTCCGCCGCAAGGTCGGTGAGGTCCGTGCGGTCGACGGTGTCAGCTTCGAACTGCATCAGGGCCGCACGCTCGGCATCGTCGGCGAATCCGGCTCGGGCAAATCCACGACGCTGCACGAGATCCTGGAGCTTGCGCGGCCGCAGTCCGGATCCATCGAGGTGCTGGGCGCAGACGTCGCGGACCTCGACCGCCGCGCTCGTCGGGCACTGCGCGGCGACCTGCAGGTCGTGTTCCAGGATCCCGTCGCCTCCCTCGACCCGCGGCTGCCGGTGTCCGATCTGATCGCAGAGCCGCTGCTCGCCAACGGGTTTGACAAACGGCAGGCCAACGAACGGGTCGGCGAGCTACTGGACACCGTCGGGTTACGCCGTGCCGACGCGAACCGCTACCCCGCGGAGTTCTCCGGCGGCCAGAAACAGCGCATCGGCATCGCGAGGGCCTTGGCGCTGCAGCCCAAGATCCTCGCACTCGACGAGCCTGTGTCCGCCTTGGACGTGTCCATCCAGGCCGGGATCATCAACCTGCTGCTGGACCTGCAAGCGCAGTTCGGTCTGTCATACCTGTTTGTGTCACACGACTTGTCGGTGGTGAAGCATCTCGCCCATCGGGTCGCCGTGATGTACAAGGGCGCGATCGTCGAACAGGGCGACGCCGACCAGGTCTTCGGCGACCCGCAAGACGACTACACAATGCGGCTACTGAAAGCGGTGCCGCAACCGCCCGCAGACGTCGCAGGCTCGGCTCGCACACAGCCACCGTCAGAGCCCCCAGCGCCCTCGGGGCCCAAAGAATTGCCCTCGCCACCGCCACCCAAGCCAGACAGACGCGGCCGCACGTCTGCATTGAAGATCGCGGCGGCGCTCGCGGTGATCGTCGCGATCGTCGCGCTCGGGGTGCTGGCGACTCGGCTGGGCGGAGGTCGCCACGGGGCGAACGCCACCGGAGCGGCCGAGCTGGGCACCACGAACGACATCAACCCGCAGAGCCCAGCCGCCCTGATGGACGGCGGCAACCTCAGGCTCGCCCTCAGCGAGTTCCCGGTCAACTACAACACGTTGCACATCGACGGGAACACCGCGGAAACGGCGGCAATGCTGAAGCCCACAATGCCGCGGGCGTTCATCATCAAACCCGATGGCTCGACCACGCTCGATACCGACTACTTCACAAACGTCGAACTGACCAAGACCGACCCGCAGGTCGTCACTTACACGATCAACCCGAAAGCGGTGTGGTCCGACGGCACGCCGATCACGTGGGACGACATCGCGGCGCAGATTCATGCGTTGTCCAGTAAGGACAAGGCGTTCAAGATCGCGAGCCCCGGTGGTGCCGAACGCGTGGAGAGCGTCACTCGGGGGGTCGACGACCGGCAGGCTGTCATGACGTTCGCCAAACCGTACGCGGAATGGAAGGGCATGTTCGCGGGCAATGGGATGCTGCTGCCCCGCAGCATGACGTCGACTCCAGAGGCGTTCAACAACGCGCAACTCAACGGCCCCGGACCGTCGGCCGGGCCGTTCATCGTCACCAAGATAGACCAGGCGGCCCAGCGAATCGTGCTGACGCGCAATCCGAGGTGGTGGGGTCAGCCTCCGCGGCTCGATTCGATCACCTTCACGGTCCTCGCCCCTGAGGCCGAGATACCGGCCCTGCAGAACAACGCGATCGACTCGGCGGGGCTGAGTTCGCTGGACGACCTGTTGCGCGCTCAGCGCACACCCGGCATCTCGATCCGTCGCGCCCCGGCCGCCACCTGGAGTCACTTCACGTTCAATGGAGCGCCGAGCTCGATCCTCGCCGACCCAAAACTGCGGTTGGCGATCATGAGAGGTATTGACCGCCCAGCGATCGCAAATGTCAGCCAGCGCGGCCTGGTCGACAACCCGACACCGTTGAACAACCACATCTACGTTGCGGGGCAAGAGGGATATCAGAACAACAGCAGTGTGGCCCCCTTCGACCCCGTTCAGGCACGCAAGGATCTCGACGACCTGGGCTGGAAACTTAACGGGCCCATCCGCGAAAAGGACGGCCGCCCACTGACCATTCGCCTCGTCCTCTTCGACGCGCTCACCACCCGCCAAATCGCCCAAGTCGCCCAGAACAGCCTCGCCCAGGTCGGGGTGAAGCTCGACATCGACACAAAGGGGCCCGGCGGCTTCTTCACGAACTACATCATCCCCGGCGATTTCGACATCGCATTCTTCGGATGGGTGGGTGACGCGTTCCCGCTGTCGGGTCTCACGCAAATCTACGCGTCCTACGGAGAAAGCAATTTCGGCAAGATCGGCAGTCCAGAAATCGATGCGAAGATCGAAGAGACGCTTGCCGAACTCGACCCGGGTGCCGCGCGGCGGCTAGCCAACCAGCTCGACGTGATGCTGTGGGAGGAAGGGTTCAGCCTGCCGCTCACGCAAGCGCCCGGAAACGTCGCCGTGCGAAGCACTCTCGCCAACTTTGGTGCAGCCGGACTCGGCGACTACAACTACAGCGCGATCGGATTCATGAAGTAGCATTCACGAAGTAGCGGTGACCCGCTGCACGATGCGGGGAACAATCTCGGGGACGACGCTCTCGACCACTGCCGCGGCGCCGATCGCCGCCACCATCAGCCGTATCGGTGGCCGCCCCGGGAGCGCGTCCAGCGCTGCCGCGCGGGCGGGCAAGCTGTCAATCCGGTTGTCGGAGAATGCCCTCGCGATCTGCAGCGCGGCCGGCTCACGGCTGTCGAGCACGCTGTGGCCCGCCGTGGCGAGCCGCACCAGCACTGCCCCCGGGATCAGCGACACGATCCGGTCGGCGACGGCAGGCGGTGTGATCAGGTCGCGGCAGCCGGAAATGACGACGGTCGGCCAGGCGAACTTTGGCATCTCGGCGGTCAAATCGAAGGGTTCCGCTTCGAATTCGACTGGATCCGAGGCGAAGTCACGGAAGGCGGCCGCGGGGTCCAACGGCTGGCCGTCGGGAACGCCACCGTAATTGAGTTCACGGAAGCCGATGCGGTCCACCAGGTCGGGCTCATTGCGGTACGGCGCCTTTCGCGCGACGGCCCGCCGGGCGAGGCCGTCCAACACAGTCCACAACCCGCGTCGGCCACTGAGCAAGAGATCCAATTGCCGGTTCAGCAGCGTCGGACCCCCGAGGCCGTACATCACCGCCGCGAGCTGGCCTGCCGCCGGTGTCAACACCCCGTCATCGACCAGCTGTCGTACTTTGGGTGCCAAATCGGCAGTGTCTGAGTCGGTTCCGTCCCACAGCACTCGGCGAATGGTGGCGCGCACGTCGTCAATGTCGTTACCCGACAGCAGAGGAGAGTCGAGGATCATTCCATGAACACGCTGCGGATGACGCACTCCGGCTCCAGCGGCGATGTAGGTGCCGTAGGACGTGCCGTACAGGACCGCCTTATCGACGTGGGCGTCGTCGAGCACGGCCACGAGATCGTCGACCACCTGCTCGATCGTCAGGGCCCGCGGCGGCAGGTCGGCGCCGGCGTCGTCGTGGCGGGACATGCCCACCCCGCGATGCTCGACCATGATGACGTCCATCCCCGCCGCGGCGGCGCGGCGACGGACGCCGCGGTACAACCCGACAGACGCCGGCCCGGGTCCGCCGGGAATGATCACCAGCGGATGAGCCGACTTGCGCCCGGCGCGCACGTAGTACAGGTCGAATTCGTCGCCGGTATCCTGGGACACCGGTCGACGCACCGACCGGACACCGGGCTGAGCGGCCAGCTTCAGGTGCGCGCGGCGACGCTTGGCGTTCATCGTCATCACCCGACATTCTGCCGCGCCGGCGGCACATCGGGTGGTGTCAACCGGCCCGGACCAGATCAGCGGCCTTCTCGCCGATCCGCACCGCGGGCGCGTGGGTGTGTCCCCGGATGATCCCGGGCACTATCGACGCGTCGGCCACCCGCAGCCCCTCAACGCCACGGACCCGCAGTTGCGGGTCGACCACGCTTGACGGATCGCTGGCTAAGCGGTCAATTCGATGCGGTGGGCGCCTTCGACGCTGTCATAGCGATGGGGGCTGCAGGTCAGCACGAGCACCTGGGCATCGCTCCCGACGGCATCGAACACCGCGCCCATCTTGGCCAATCGGTCAGAGTCGGTGAATCCCAACGCATCGTCAATGATGACCGGAACGCCGTCCTCCTTGGCAACCAGCGCCGCTCCCGCGAGCCGGGCGATGATGCCCAACTGTTCCTTTGCGCCACCCGACAGCGACTCGTATGGCACTGTGCGGCCCGCGAGGGTCCGGCTGCAGATTCGCAACGAACTGTCGATCTCGACCTCGAAGGTGTCGCCGAACACGATGCGGCCCAGCAGCTGGACCTCGGCGCGAAACGGTTCGACGTAGCGTAGCCGGGTGTCGTCGCGGTGCCGCAGGATCACCGAGCGCAGCAGCGCAGCGGCACGCGCCCGGCGGCCCACGCCGCCGTGCTCGCTGGCGGCGTGCTCGCGCTCGGCCTCGGCCGCGTCCAGCCGACCCTTGCGACCCTCGGTGCCGTACACCCGCAACTGTGTCGTCAGATCACGTAATTCGGCTGCGACAGCGTCATGACAGCGGGTCAGCTCGTCGGCGTCGCGTTCGGCGTCGCCCAGTTCTACGCCGACGCGTTCCGGCACGATGTCGCTCAACCGGGACCGGACATCGCTCACCCGTGCCGTCGCGCGCGCGGACGCCTCGGCGTCCGTTTGACTGCGAAGCTGGAGGTCTTCGTCGCTGACGGTTGCGCGTTGCTGGGCGAGCCGCTCGCGGGCGGCCTCGAGTTCGGTGCGCGCGGTGCCGAGCCTTTCCCGCAATACCGCCGCACGGGTGCACTTTTCGGTGAGGCCGGCCGCCGCGGCCGCCGCGACATCGCGGTCCTGCTGGCAAGCCACGATGGCACCACGATGCGCCGCCGTAGCGGCGTCGAGCGCCGCACGAGCGGACGCCGTGTCCATCCCGGGTTCCTCGCCCGGGTTCTCGCGATCGCGCAGCGCCGAAAGCCTGGAGCGCAGCTCGTCCTCAGGCTCGTCGCCGCATAACCCCGACAGCGTCGCGGTCAACCGCTCACGTGCGGAAACTGCTTCGCGGCGTCGCTCGGCGCGCTCGCGCGCATCGGCGACGTCGGCGGCGCCGGCGGCCTCGAGCACACCGCGCAGGTGGGCCTGGGCGGCCTCGAGCGTCGCGTGGGTGTCGCAGGCGGGCGCACCTGGAACGACGCGGGCATGGAGCACCCCGGGGACCTCGACGTCGGTGGACGTGCTGGCACTGGTGGTGAAGGTTTCCTCCGCAGCGAGCGTGATGAGCCGACCCTGCACGCGCACGTCGATGTCGGTGGCGGCGGTCAGTTCGATGTGCACAGATGCGAGTTCGGCCCGGTTGGAGGCGCGTTCAACCGCCAAGACGGTTACCTCGGTGTCGCGCAGCACCGCATCGGTCACCGCGATCGCGCTGATCTCCTGCTCGGCCACGTCGAGGTCGCGGCGAGCGGCATCGATCTTGGCCAGCCTGGCCGCGAGCCGATTGGCCTCGTCGCGGTCGGACAACCTGTCGAACGTCGCGCGGGCAGCGTCGGCTTGGGCCTGCGCCTGCCGCAGTGCCGCAGCGGATTGTTCGGCGGCCGCTGTGGCGACGTCGTGGACCTCACGAGCGATGGACGCCTCCCCGCCGGCGTCTGCTGCGCGGCCGTCCAGCTCGGCGACGGCGCGAACGCGGTCCTCGACGTCGGCGTCGAGCCGCTGGCGCTCGGTCATCGCCGCGGCCGATGCGTCCGCGGTGGCTGTCGCCGCTGACGATATGACCTCTGCCTCCTTGAGTTCCGCGGTCAACTCGGCCACGACGGCGGCCGCGGCGCGGGCCTTGGTGAGCCGCTGGCGCGCCGCTTCGCGCTCAGCGGCCAGTTCGGTCAGCCCCGCCGACATCTCGGCATGACGGTGAACGCAATCGTCGACATCGCCGACCGCTGCCGCGCAGCGAGCCACCTCGGCATCGGCCTCAGCAAGCCTGTCCGTCGCGGCAGCCCACTGTCCTGTGCTGCGGCCGGTGGATGTGAAATAGCGCGAGTATTCGGCGTCGATGCGGTCGACCAGCAGCGGCTCGTCACCCGACAACGGGGCAGACTGGCCCGCCGCCACGTCGAGCGCACGCGACAGCGCGTCGCAGCCGGACAGGTCGACCGGTGCCGTGGATGCGGCCTGCAGCACGCGCTGCGCACGCCACAGGTCGGTGTCGACGGTCTGGGCCAAGATCATGCGGACACGTTCGTGGGCCTCGTCGCCCGTCCACTGTTCACGACGCGGCGCGAGCACCGTCAGCTCGGTCTCACACTTTTTGTGGAACCGCTTGCGGTACACGAAGCGGTAAGGGCCGCTGCTGATTTCGGCTGTCACTTCGGCACCGACGTCGGCGTGGGTCGGCTTGACCTGCTTGACTTCCCTCTTCGTCGAGCGGTCTTTGGCTTCCAGCAAGAGATCGATCGCCTCGATCATCGACGACTTGCCGATCTCGTTGGCGCCGCTGAGAACGATCACGCCGCTGTCCGGCAGCACGATCTCACGGTGCGTGATGCCCCGGTAGTTGTCGAGGATCAGCCGGTGCAGTCTCACGCGGCACCTCGGTCACCGGTGAGTCGCAGCAGTAGCGCCAGCGCCGCCTGTGCGTCCGCCGCAGCCTCACCGTCCGCCGAACGGGCGGTGGCGACCAGTTCTTCGACCGCCGCCGCCGCGAAGCCGCCGATGCCGAGATCGGCAAACTCGCCGTCCTCCGGGACCACCGCAATGTCGCTGCGCCGTTCCCAGATTCGCAGTGAGGCGAACACCCGGGAGTACCTGTCCAGACACGCGTCAAGCGCCGCGCGGTCCGTGACGCTCAACGAGCCGGTCAACGCCAGCCGCACGACCGTGCGGTCCTTGTCGGGCAACAAGTCGAGGTTGATGTCCAAATCCGTCACGTCGCGGCCACTGTCCACCGAGCGGCGCAGCGTCACGAACCGCCAGAGCCCCACGCGGTGGGCGGTGACGGTCACCGCTCGTGCGGGATCGTACTCATCGATGTCGACGACCAGCACATGACCAGGATCGTGCTCGACGTCCTCATAGTTAGTGACCTCCGGCGAACCCGAATACCAAATCCGGCCAGTGTCGCCGACCCGGGTGCGAGAGTGCTTGTCCCCCAACGCGACATAGTGCACCACTCCGGATGCCAGCGCGTCGTGCACGCGCTGCAGCCGGATCACCGATGGATCTGCCGAATCGGGGTCAAGGGCGTCGACCCCGCCGTGTGCCACCAGGATCCGGGTGACGCCGTCCGCGACGACGCCGTCGAGAACGTCGGCGACAAGGTCGGCGGTCGGCGCTTTCGAACGCCAAGGTGCGGCGACGATCTGCAGCCCCGGCCGCACGTCGTGAACACCGGAACGATCAAGCACCGTGACGTTGTCGGGCCGCTCGGCGGTGAACAGCGCGCTGGTATAAACGGACGACGCATCCAGCGGGTCGTGGTTGCCGGGCAAGAGGTAGATCGGGATCCCGATTGAGCGCATGGCCTCCAGCGACTGGCTGACCACGCACGGGGCGAGTTGGTTGTGCTCGAACACGTCACCTGCGACGACGACGAACTCGGCGCCCGTCTCGGCAGCCAGCGCACCCAACGCACTCACCGCGTCGCGGCGGGCGGCCGAATAGCGCGGCTGCGCATCGCCGTTGAGGAAGTGCCGGGTCATGCCGAGCTGCCAGTCGCCGCTATGGATGAATCGCATCCCGGCCCTCCCTCCTTCGGTGTCGCTGACCAGGCATGGCGAGTGTAGGACCGGCCGCCGACAACTTCGTGGACCCCGGTCGGCATGCCTGTCGCTCTTCGCGCAAGCGGCTCATCGCTGCTGTTGCTCTTCGCGCAAGCGGCTCATCGTCCCTTAGCGTGGTCGAATGAGCGAGCGCACCCTGTTGCTGATGCGGCACGCGAAGTCGGACTACCCGGCCGGGGTGGTGGACCACGAGCGGCCGCTGGCGCCGCGCGGCATTCGCGAGGCCAGATTGGCCGGCGAGTGGTTACGGTCCAGCGTGCCACCCATCGACGCAGTGCTGTGTTCGACGGCCACCCGGACCCGCGAGACGTTATCGCGCACCGGTCTGGACGCGCCGGTCACCTTCGCCGACCGCCTGTACGACGCGGTCCCCGGCACGGTAATCGACGAGATCAACAGCGTCGACGACGACATCGCCACTCTCCTCGTCATCGGCCATGAGCCTGCGATGAGCAACGTCACACTCGGGCTGGCGGGAACGTCAGGAAGCAGTCAGGCCGCGGCCGAGCGCGTCTCGACGAAGTTTCCGACATCGGCGATCGCGGTGCTGCGCACCGATAACTCATGGCGCGACCTCACCCTGGGCGTTGCGGCGCTGATCACGTTCCACGTGCCGCGCTGACTTGCGAGGGCCCCTCGCGGCGATGTCAGGCGTTGGTCGAGAGTGTCAGCTCCATGAGCTTGATCGCCATCCCGCACGCGTCGATCCCGGGCGTCTGCGGGTTTACCCACCAGCCGACGACTCCGGCCGCGTCACTCGCCACGCCACAGGCGCCGTTCGGGTTGTTGGCCGGCTTCATCACGATGGAGTCGATGCCGTTGATCCTGCGGGTCTCGACCTGGTACTTGAGGTTGTCGGCGACCTTTTTCTCGTTGCCCAGGCTGCCCTGCTCATACCAGAACCTGGTGATGTCGATCAGACCGGCCGGATTGGCCGCTTGCCACCGGCAGACCGCACCGACGAACGTGCTTTGAATGTCGAGCGGATCGGCGCCGACCGTCTTCGCCAGCACATCCGTGGTCAGCACGTCGCATTCCTTCAGCAGGTTCGGGTACTGCTTCTGGGAGTTGTCGTTGCGGGGAGTCTCCGGCGAACCAGGAGTTCCATTGGACCCGGCCACCACCGCGGCCCCTCCGGTGGTGCGGGTGCAGCCGGCCAACACTGCGACGACGGCGAGGGCAGCCATCAGCGCGCACAGCAACCGGCGCGGGCGGCTCATTTCGCATTCGCTATCGACTGGCGGGTGAGTTCCTTCGCGACGTCGCACGGCGGCGGGAACGGCTTCTCCGCATAGCTGATCGACCATTCGATGAAGTCGTCCTGGAATTGGATCCCCACCTCGCACAGATTGTCACCCATCGTCGGATCGTTTGCGACCGCGATGAAGCCGCTATGGCCGTCGATGTTGATGTCGTCGACGCTGGTCCGCGACAGTTCCTCGGTCTTGCGTTCCCGACCGATCGGGCTGCCGCGGTACCACGTGAACGAGAAGTGCGGGCCGATGATCCCGCCGTTCTGCAACCACTGGCACCCTGCGGAGTTGCGCCCGGCGTTGACGAGGCCCCGCGCTTGCGTCAGCTGGCCGACCGTCTGATCGCTGATTCCGCCGCATTCAGGAAAGAAGGGGCCGTGGGACGCTTGCTGCTGGGGCGACGGCTGCGACGACCCCGGGTTGTTTGTTCCAGACGAGCTGTTGTTGGAGCAGCCGGCGAGCAGGGAAACAGCGGTCGCCATGCCGATCGCCATCAAGGGCAGTCTGCGTCTCACGGAACCTGCTTCCCTGCTCGTTTTGCTTTCACCGACGGAGCCGCATCGCTGCTGCTCGCTGTTGCAAGCAGGATAGCGTCAGGGACTGGACCGACGGGTGTTCACGGCGTTGACCAGCGGTTTTACGCTCGCCACAACGGTGTCTAAATGCCGAACCCGGCCCATCATGTGCGACAGTACGGAGATGCTCCTGGGACTGCTGCGCACATATGTGCGGCCGTACCGCTCGCTCATCGCGATCGTCGCGTCGCTTCAGGTGATCAGCACGCTCGCGTCTCTTTACCTGCCGACGGTCAACGCAGCGATCATCGACGAAGGCGTCGCCAAGGGCGACACGGACACGATCATCAGGCTGGGCGGTGTGATGCTCGCCATCAGCGGGCTTCAGGCGCTGTGCTCGGTGGCAGCGGTGTACTTCGGGTCGCGCGCCGGGATGGGGTTCGGCCGCGACCTCCGTTCGGCGATCTTCAACCACGTCACCGGGTTCTCGGCGCAGGAGACCGCACGGTTCGGCGCCCCAACCCTGCTGACCCGCACCACCAACGACGTCCAGCAGGTCCAGGTGCTCGTTCTGTTGACGTGCACGGTATTGATCACGGCGCCGATCATGTGCGTCGGCGGGATCATCATGGCGGTGCACCAGAACGCGGGATTGGCCTGGCTACTTCTCATCAGCGTGCCCACGTTGGCGCTCGCCAACTACTGGGCGGTGTCGCACATGCTGCCGATCTTCCGCAGCATCCAGAAACTCATCGACAACATCAACCGCGTCATGCGCGAACAGCTGTCGGGTATTCGAGTCGTCCGGGCGTTCGCCCGTGAGCCCGTCGAACGCCGACGGTTCGCTGAGGCGAACCTCGCACTGTCCGACGCGGCGCTGGCCGCCGGCCGGTGGCAGGCGCTGTTGATGCCGATCACGACGCTGGTGATCAACCTGTCCAGCGTGGCGCTGATCTGGTTCGGCGGGCTGCGGATCGACGCCGGTCAGATGCAGGTCGGCTCGCTGATCGCGTTCCTCTCCTACTTCATGCAGATCCTGATGGCCGTCATGATGGCCACGTTCATTCTGATCATCGTGCCGCGGGCGTCGGTGTGCGCCGAACGGATCACCGACGTGTTGTCGACCCAGCCCACGATCAGCAGCCCCGAGCACCCGGCGACGCCGGCGGCGGTAAACGGCCTGGTGCAGATTGACTCGGCGACGTTCTGCTATCCGGGCGCCGACAGGCCGGTGCTGGAAGACATTTCGTTGACGGCACGGCCGGGAACGGTGACAGCGATCGTCGGGAGCACGGGATCGGGAAAGTCGACGCTGGTGTCTCTGATCTGCCGCCTGTACGACGTGACCGCCGGGTCGATCACCGTCGACGGCGTCGACGTGCGCGACTACGACATCGAAAACTTGTGGTCGACAGTTGGATTGGTGCCGCAACGCGGCTACTTGTTCTCGGGCACCGTGGCAGGCAACCTGCGCTACGGCAAGGCCGACGCCACCGACGCCGAGATGTGGGACGCGCTGGAAGTGGCGTCCGCCGACGGCTTCGTGCGCGCGCACGCCGATGGGCTGCAGATGCCGGTCGCGCAGGGCGGCATCAACTTTTCCGGCGGTCAGCGGCAACGGCTGGCGATCGCGCGCGCGGTGATCCGTCGACCGGCGATCTATCTGTTCGACGACGCATTCTCGGCACTGGACGTTCATACCGACGCGCGGGTTCGGGCGGCCGTGCGCGAGGTCTCCGCCGAAGCAACTGTCATCATTGTTTCGCAACGCATTTCGACTGTCGCCGAGGCCGATCACGTCATCGTCATCGACGACGGGCGCGTGGTCGGCGCCGGAACGCACCAGTCTCTGATCGCCGAGTGCCCGCAGTACGCCGAGTTCGTTGATTCGCAGTTGGTGGGCGCGCGCAGGGCTGTGCCATGACCGGATCGTTGCGAATGCCGATGCGAGACATGCTGCGGGCCGCGCCCGAGAGGTCGCGCGACTTCCGGGGAACCGCCATCCGGCTGGTGAAGCGCCTGACTCCACAGCGCGGACTGACCGCGGCAGTAATCGGGCTGGCCATGGGCGGCATTGCGATCGGGGTCATAGGCCCGCGCATCCTCGGGCACGCGACCGACCTGTTGTTCAGCGGCGTGATCGGGCGTCAGCTGCCCGCGGGCATCACCAAGCAGCAAGCCGTCGACGCGGCGCGCGCACGCGGCGACGGCACATTCGCCGACCTGTTGTCGAGGATGAACGTGACGCCGGGGGCGGGCATCGACTTCGGCGCGGTGGGCCGGACCCTGCTGCTGGCGCTTGGGCTGTATCTGATCGCCGCGCTGCTGGTTTGGGTCCAGGCTCGGCTACTGAACGTCACCGTGCAACGCACGATGGTCGCGCTGCGGGCCGACGTAGAGGACAAGGTGCACAGGCTCCCGTTGTCGTACTTCGATTCTCGACAGCGCGGTGAAGTGCTCAGCCGGGTCACCAACGACATCGACAACATCCAGACATCGCTGTCGATAACGATCAGCCAGCTGTTGACGGCGGTGCTGACAGTCGTGGCCGTGCTGGTGATGATGCTGACCATCTCGCCACTGCTGGCGGTGATCACGCTGCTGACACTGCCGTTGTCGCTGTGGGGCACGCGGACGATTGCGCGCAGATCGCAACGATTGTTCGTCGCACAGTGGGCCAACACCGGGCGCCTTAACGCTCACATCGAGGAGACCTACAGCGGCTTCACTCTGGTCAAGACGTTCGGCCACCGGGCCCACGCGCAGGCGCAGTTCAGCGAGTACAACGCCGACGTCTATCACGCAAGCTTCGGCGCGCAATTCCTTTCGGGTCTCGTGTCACCGTTCACGATGTTCGTCGGCAACCTCAGCTACGTCGCCGTAGCGGTGGTCGGCGGACTGCAGGTGGCAACGGGGCAGATCACTCTCGGCAGCATTCAGGCGTTCACCCAGTACGTGCGCCAGTTCAACCAGCCACTCACCCAGGTCGCCGGCATGTACAACACGCTCCAGTCCGGGATGGCAAGCGCGGAGCGGGTTTTCGACCTTCTTGACGCTGAGGAACAAAAGCCCGACACCGGGATCCCGCTGCCGTCCGTGAATGGTCAGGCGAGCAACGGTCGGGTCGAGTTCGAGCACGTGAACTTCAGCTACCACCCCGACACCCCGGTGATCGAGGACCTGTCGTTGGTGGCGGAGCCGGGCAGCACGGTGGCGATCGTCGGACCGACCGGGGTCGGCAAGACCACGTTGGTGAATCTGCTGATGCGTTTCTACGAGGTCGACTCCGGCCGGATCCTGGTCGACGGGGTCGATATTGCGACGGTGAGCCGCCATGCGCTGCGGTCCCGGATCGGCATGGTGCTGCAGGACACGTGGTTATTCGGCGGCACCATCGCAGAGAACATCCGCTATGGGCGCCCGGGTGCCAGCGACGAGGACATGCACGCAGCCGCGAAGGCGGCGTACGTCGACCGGTTCGTGCACACGCTGCCGGAGGGTTACGAGACATGGGTCAGTGACGACGGCGGAAACATCAGCGCAGGCGAGAGGCAGCTGATCACGATCGCGCGAGCATTCCTCGCCCAGCCGCAACTTCTGATTCTCGACGAAGCGACAAGCTCGGTGGACACTCGCACCGAGGTGCTCATCCAGCACGCCATGAGCGAATTACGCCGTGACCGAACGAGCTTCATCATCGCCCATCGCCTTTCGACGATCCGCGACGCAGATGTGATTCTGGTGATGGAGGACGGCCGGATCGTCGAGCGGGGCAGCCACGCTGAGCTGATGGCGCGGCGTGGCGTTTACTGGGCGATGACGCAGGCCTGAGAGCTCCTAGACTTGCGGGCCCTCTGCCCGCAGGTCGTCGACGTCGGCCATCTTTTCGCGGAGTTTGGTCAGCCACTCGTCGGCGTGTTCACCGACCAGGCGTACAGACCACGCAAGCGCATCGGACCGGGACCGGGCCACCCCGGCATCGACGAGCGTGTCGAGCACTTGCCGTTCCTGTTGCCGCAGTCGTGTCATCACGGGAACGGCCATGTTGGTGTACATAATTCGCTCGCCACCGATCTGCACGCCCCAGCTGACCGTGCGGCCGTAGCGGGCTTGCGCCTCGCCGGCGATCCGCATCCGCTCAGGCCGGGTGTCCTCCCGGAAGCGTGCAGCGCGGCCGGCGCCGCGAGCCTCACCTTCCTCGCCTTCAGCGCGTTCGGGCTCTGCGAGTCGACCGATGACGGTGATCTCATCGCGGTCCACGATGACCTCGGGGTCCTCGGTGAACCAGCTGTCGGGTAACCGACCGGCAAACCAGGCGGGCGCGTCGGTGGCGTCTGGCTGGTCCGCCTGCTGCCAGCCGCCCGCGCGGCCGAACCGCCGTCCATGTACGTGGTGTGATCGCATGATTACATGATTACACCGTTACACCGCTGCGTGGAGAGCGTTCACCGAAGGCGAAAATCTCTTTTGTGGATTCGCCTAACGCTTACGAACGACTGCCCATCCGCCGGCCAACGTCGCCACGATGAGCAGCAGAACGCCCCACATCGGCTGCGTCAGCGCGCCCACGACAAACGCCGCGATCAACACCGGTGATATCGCGACCAGCACCATCAGCGGATGCTGTTTTACCACGCCGAATGCGCTACGTGCCCGGACGCGGTCAATTTCCTTACCTGCCATGCATCAAGGATGCCAGCGACGGACATTTTCCGATCGGCCAGGATCGAACATCCATTCTTCCTTTACGTTTCAGAAGCGAACGTTGACGCGCATGAAACGCGGTCGACGGTTCGATTCCGAAGAGGTCCAACGACGGTCGCTAGCAGTACGCGATCTCAACGGTCGAGCGCAGCCGACTCCACCGACGTCAGGCTGGGAGTATGCGCTAGGGTTCGAGCCAGGTGAGCTGGGAAGTCTGGTCGGCATGTTTGTTCCAGACTGCCCAAGGAGGTCCCCGTGCAAGCGATGTGCCTCCCGGCGACCGTTATCAGCATCGACGCGCGCTCGGCGTGTGAACTCTGATGCCCAGTCACGCGTATCTGCAATCGGACTGGCGGCGCGAGGCCATGCGCACCAACCTTTGGTTGGTACCGGCCGCGGAGGCGTTGGTGGTCTTGGGCGTGTTCGTCGGCACTCATGCGGCGGACCGGGCCGCTTACAGCGGCGATCTGCAACTGCCGGCGTGGGTGCTGAGCGGGACCGCCGATTCCGCCCGGCAGATCCTCACCGCCATCGCCGCGGCGATCATCACGGTGGTCGGCATCGTCTTTTCAATCACGATCGTGGCTTTGACGCTGGCCTCGACGCAGTTCGGTCCGCGGATGATGCGCAACTTCATCCGTGACCGCGGAACACAGCTCACGCTGGGCACGTTCGTTGCGACCTTCTTCTACACGATCCTCGCGCTGGTATCGATCGGAGGCGGTCCGCGCGGCGACTTCGTGCCGCACCTGTCCATCACGGTGGCGCTCGTGTTGACCCTTGCCGATCTGGCGGTGTTGATCTACTTCATCAATCACGTCGCCACCGTGATCCAGCTACCGCAGGTGATCGCGGGCATCGCGCGGGATCTGGCCAGGGAAATCGACGCCCGCGACGGCGGCGGCGACCGCTCGACGGGTTTCGGCAGCGCCAGAGGCCCGTCGAGTGAGGAGTTGCTGCACAGAATGAGGGAATCGGGCGCGGTTATCCGGACACCAGCGAGCGGGTATCTGCAGGTCATCCGGCATGACACGCTGCTGAAGATCGCCACCGCGGCCGAGGCGGTGATCCATCTGCCCCACCGGCCCGGGCATTTCCTGGTGCGGGGCCAAGTGTTGGCCAACGTGTGGCCCGCCGAGGCCGCCGAGTACGTGGCCGAAAACCTGCATCGTGGCCACGTCACAGGCCCCTACCGCACGCTCACCCAGGACATTTCCTTTGGCTTCGACCAACTCGTCGAGATCGCACTGCGCGCACTGTCACCGGCAGTCAACGACACGTTTACGGCGTTGACGTGCATCGACTGGCTCGGCGACTGCCTGTGCCGGATCACCACCGGATGGCATCCGCAACGAATCCGGCGCGATGACACCGGCCACATCCGGGTGATCGCCCACGAGGCGGATCTCGGCCGGCTCATCGAGCGGGCATTCGAAAAGATCCGGCAGTCCGCCGAGGGGATGCCCGCGGTGATGATCCGACAACTCGACGCGTTGGCCAAAATCATCGAACAAACCTCGCATCCGCCCAGCCGCCGGATCCTGCTCCACCAGGCCGACATGATCCAGCGCGCCAACCTGCGTTCGGTCCGCGAACACGCCGACCGCGCAGACGTCACGCGCCGCTACGACGCCGTCGTCGGGCTGTTCGCGCAGCCTCGACGGGCAACGGAGCCGGTGCCGATCCACGAGAACATTCCGTAAAAGTCCACGAGTTAGGTCTCGGCCCGGCGAGCGCGGTACAGGCTGGTCTCCCCGCGAACGCCTTTGAGGTGGCGCGCGCCGGCGAACGACCAAGCGAACCGGTCGTTTTCGCCGATCAGCTCGTGAGTCGCCTCGGCCACCAGCACGGCGCCCGGTCGGGCCGCGCCCGTCACCCTGCTCGCCACATTGACCGGGCTGCCGAACCAGTCACCCGCGCGAGTAATCGCCGACCCGCTCGCAACGCCAACGCGCAACTGGGGCAGGTCCGTTTCATCGGCCGCGGCAACGAGATCCAACATCGCGTCAAGCAGCGAAACGGGATCCGGACAAACCAACATCACCGCGTCCCCGATCGTCTTGACGAATCGGACCGGAGGCACCGCGACCTCCCTGGCCAGGTCGGCGAGATGGCTGGCGAGCCGCTCAAGATCCTCCGGCGGCACAGCTTCGCCCAGCCGGGTGAACCCGACGAGATCGGCGAAGGCGACCGTCACGTCTCGCGCGCCGGGAAGCAGGGAGCCCGCCTCCCGCTCTGAGGCGTTGATGGCCTCTGTCTCCAGCACTTGCCGCAACTGCTGGAAAAGCATGTCCTGGATCATCGGACCGAGTCGCGGTGCGATCGAATTCACCATCGCTTCGGACGCCTGGGCGACCTCGAGTTCCGTCGCGCCCGGTCGCAGCACCAACGTCAGGGCGGCATATCGCATGACCTCCGCAGCATGCGACAGGCCGTCGCTGAGCACGCGCACCACGCTGACCAACTGCTCGGGGTCCAATCCCGCGTCGATGAAATCCCGGGCGCGCCCGGCGGCGTCGCCGTCGGCACGCAGATACACCCGTGCGTCCGGGTCGTCGACCCGCGACAAGCCGCCGGCCCGTTGCAACCGCTGCACCAGATCAAGGTCGATGCCGTGGGCCTGACTGATCTCGCGCGCGGACACGTAGGTCCCGTCGTCGCCGATCGCCCGGCGAGCAGGCAGGATCGTCGGAACGACCGCGCCGCGGATCTGTTCGGCGGTGAAACCTCGGTCCAGCAGCCAGGAGATCAGCTCCGCCCGTTCCGCGCGCGCATTGCCTTCGAGCCCGTCGAGCAGTCCCGACGTCTCGATGTCAATCCCGGCCACCGCGTCAACCTACATCGACCACGGCGCGCCACGCCCGCAGCTTCGCGTCGTACGCGACACCCGCATTCGCGGGACTGGTTGACGGCAGCTGCGAGTACGTCGGCGGGCGCGCTAGGTTGGGCGCGACCAGCCGCCGGAACACCTGCTCCGCCTTGGCGCCATTGAAGAACACTTGTGTGATGCTCGGCCGTTGAGCGAACAGCTTCTCAAAGTCGTTGGCCTCCATGCTGTCTCGCACAATCGCCGAATCCAGGCTTCCCGGGCGGTCGCAAAGCCGCAACACATCCCACAACCCGATCCCGGCTGCAAGCATGGCGTCCAACCGAGCCGCGTAGTCGGCGTGGTCATCGAATCCGAGCAGCTCACTCATGATGCGCCAGAACGCGTTCCGCGGGTGCGCGTAATACTGCTGCATCTGCAGTGACACCTGCCCCGGCATGGAACCCAGCACCAGCACGCGGGTGCCGTCGTCGACGACGGGCGGGAGACCAGTCGGCACGCGCCAACCCTACGAAACGCGGGGTGGTCTACGGTGGCCGCATGTCATGCGTGTTCTGCGAGATCGTCGCGGGCCGGGCACCAGCGATCCGGATCCTCGAGGACGACGACTATCTGGCGATCCTCGACATCCGCCCGTTCACACACGGACACACGTTGGTGTTTCCCAAGGAGCACACGACGGATCTGACGGACACCCCGCCGAAGACCCTGGCAGAGATGGTCGCAATCGGGCAGCGGATCGCGCTCGCCGCCCGCGCGTCCGAGCTCGGCGCGGACGGCAATAACATCGCGATCAACGACGGACGGGCGGCGTTCCAGTCGGTGTTCCACGTCCACCTGCACGTAGTGCCCCGGCGAGACGGCGACAAGCTGGCATTCGCCAAGGGCATGGTCTTACGCCGCGACCCTGATCGAGAAAAGACCGGCCGCATCTTGCGCGACGCGCTGGCGCGGATCGACGCCGAGAAGTAACACTGACGCCATGGATGTTCGCGAGTGGGTCGAGAAGGAAGTCGGCGGGCGGATGCTCAGCCTGCACGACAGGATCTATCAGAAAACCGAGGGCCGGATCGGGCACAAGATCCCGGGTATGCCGCCGAGCCTGCTGCTGCACACGACCGGCGCCAAGACAGACCAGCCGCGCACGAACTCGTTGACGTACGCCCGCGACGGCGACGCCTATCTGATCGTCGCGTCCAACGGCGGTTCAGACCGCTACCCAGGCTGGTACCACAACCTCCGCGCTCGTCCGGAGGCCGAAATCAATGTCGGGCCAAAACGATTCGGTGTCAGCTGGCGGCAGATCACCCCCGCCGATTCCGATTACCAGCGGAAGTGGCAGATCGTCAACAAGAACAACCGGAACATGTACAACGGCTACCAGCGCAAGACATCGCGGCCGATTCCGATCTTCGAGCTGAAGTCGACCGGCTAGATCGACCGGGTCAGAAGAGTTCCTTGGCCAGCAGCTCCAGCGTCGCTTCGCGGCCGGGGGCCGTCGCCGGGTCGGTGTCCCGCCGCGCTGAGGCGACCGGATTCACCATCACCTCATCGACACCGAACCGCTCCGCCAATGCGCGTACCTGCTCGGCGGCCTCCGACGGGGTGCCGACGACCGCGCGCCGCAGGCCGGCGTCGACTATTGCCTGCTCAGGCGGGCTGAGCCGGGCGTCCTGAGCGTCCTCGACCAAGTCCAACGGGCCCAGCGGCTGGCCGGTCCGCAGCCGGGCCATCATCTGCAGATTCGGCAGCAGCAGCGCCTCGGCCTCATCGCGGGTCGGCGCGACCGCGGCGTTGACCGTCAGGAACGTCAACGGCTCAGGCGTCAGATCGCTGGGCGCGAACTCGGAGCGATAGATGCGCAGCGCCTCGTCGGTGCCCTTGCCCGTGAAGTGATGCGCGAAGACGTAAGGCAGCCCCTTCGCCGCAGCCAGGTGAGCCGAGTATTCCGATGAGCCCAGCAGCCACAGTCGCGGCTCGCCTTCCGCGGCGGGGGTGGCCTTGAGGAGATACTGCTGCTGCGGCAGCGCCACCCGAGCGCCATGTGGGCTCATCAACGCGACCACGTGATCGAGATACTCCGGAAAGTTGTCGATGTCAGCCTGAAGGGCCGAGCCGTCGCGTCCATTGAAATTACGCAGCATGTATGACGTCACGGGATCCGTGCCGGGTGCGCGCCCGATGCCGAGATCGATCCGGCCGGGGTACGCGGCTTCGAGCAACGCGAACTGTTCGGCGACAGCGAGCGGCGCGTGATTGGGCAGCATTACACCACCGGAGCCCAGCCGCAGGTGCGACGTGTGGGCGCCGAGGAGCGCGATCAACACCGGCGGACTGGTCGCGGCGACAGCGGGCATGTTGTGGTGCTCTGCAACCCAATAGCGGGTGTAGCCAAGCCGGTCGGCGGTCTGCGCCAACCGCAGCGTCGCCGCCAACGCGTCCGATGTGGACTGGTCGACGCGCACCGGCACGAGATCGAGGACGGAAAGCCGCATGCCTGTGGTCAACGTGAATCGAGGTCCGGATAGTCCGGCAAAGTCAACGAGTTCATGATCTGGTGGCGAACGTGGTCCGGGATCTGGTCATTTGATTCCCCCTTGCACCTTGGCTCGTCCGAATACATCGTCGAGCATCGCGGCGGTCAGCTTGCCGGTGAAGGTGTTCTGCTGGCTCGGGTGGTAGCAGCCCAGCAGGAGCACGTCGCCGTGCGGGGTCTGCAACGTGGCGCCCGCGCCATGCCCGAAGCGCGGCAGCGGCGAGCAGACCGAGCCGCCCCCGGCTCGCACCATCTGCAGCGCCGCGCGCCAGGCGAAACCGCCCAGCGCGACGATCACGTTCACGTGCGGGCCGGCCAACCGCCACTCGGCGTCCAGCCACGGCACGCAGGTCCGGCGCTCCGCCGGGGTGGGCGAATTGCCCGGCGGTGCGCAGCGTACAGCCGCCGCGATTCGGGTGTCGATGAGCTGCATTCCATCCGCGGCGTCGACGGACAGCGGTGAATTCGCCAGGCCCGCGCGATGCAACGCGGCGTACAGCATGTCGCCGGAGCGGTCGCCCGTGAACACCCTGCCGGTGCGGTTGGCGCCATGCGCCGCCGGTGCGAGCCCGACCACCAGCACGCGCGGACGAACCGCCCCCCAACCCGCTACCGGGCGGCCCCAGTAGGGCTGTGCGGCAAACGATTTCCGCTTGGCCTCCGCAACCTGCTCGCGCCAATCCACCAGTCGCGGGCAGGCGCGGCATACGGTGACCGCGGCGTCGAGTTCGGCGAGAGTGTTCACCGCTTCGGCGACGGCGGCCACCCGCTCGGACGTCGCCGTGACCGGGGTGTCGGCGGTCGCCGGGTCGTCCGGCCAGCCGGTACCCGGCGGCACCGGTGAGTCGAACAGCGTTCCGAGTCTCGGATGGGGCAAGCGCACCGGTCCACTGTGCACGGAGGGAAAATCGCTCGTCGACCCGGATGGTGCGCTGCTAGATTCCGCGTAGATCCCCATGTCCGAGTCATCGTCCCCCGGTCGCTCCGATTCGCCCCGCCGGGCGTCGTCGCGCGGGCCGGCATACCTGCTGCTGTTCGCCGCGCTGGTGGCTGCAGCCGGAAACGGCATCAGCATCGTCGCGTTCCCGTGGCTCGTCCTGCAGCGCAACGGGAGCGCACTGGAGGCGTCCATCGTGGCCGGCGCGGCGGCGCTACCGCTGCTGTTCTCCACGCTGCTGGCCGGCACGGCGGTGGATTTCCTTGGCAGGAAGCGCATCTCGATCATCTCCGACGTGTTGTCGGGTGCCACGGTCGCCGCCATTCCGATTTTGGCGATGATGTTCGGGGTCTCCGTTGTGAACGTCGCGGTCCTTGCGGCGCTCGCCGCGCTGGGCGCGCTGTTCGACCCGGCTGGGATCACCGCACGGGAGTCGATGCTGCCGGAGGCGGCCGCGCGCGCCGGCTGGACGCTCGACCGCACCAACGGCTTGTACGAGGCGGTGTTCAACGTCGCCTACATTGCCGGACCCGGCCTGGCCGGCCTGCTCATCGCAACGATCGGCGGCATCAACACGATGTGGGTGACCGCTGCGACCTTCGCACTGTCGATCGTCGCGGTCAGCCTGCTGCGGCTGGAGGGCGCCGGGCCGCCCACCATCGAACAGCGGCCCGGCGGCGTGTGGTCGGGCATGGTCGACGGATTGCGGTTCGTGTGGAACCTCAAGGTGTTGCGCACGCTCGCCTTGATCGACCTCGCGATGACCGGCCTGTATCTGCCGATGGAAAGCGTGCTGTTCCCGAAGTACTTCACCGATCGCAACGAGCCCGCCCATCTGGGCTGGGTGCTGATGGCACTGAGCATCGGTGGGCTGGTCGGCGCGCTTGCCTACCCGCTGCTCGTGCGGCAGCTGAGTCGGCGGGTCATCCTGCTGATCGCCACCCTGACACTGGGTGTATGCACCGCGGCGATCTCGGTGTTGCCGCCGCTGGCGGTCATTCTGCTGCTGTGTGCCCTGGTCGGGCTGGTGTACGGGCCTATCGCACCGATCTACAACTACGTGATGCAGACGAAATCGCCGCCACAGCTTCGGGGCCGCGTCGTCGGGGTGATGACATCGCTGGCCTACGCGGCCGGCCCGTTGGGGTTCATGCTGGCCGGTCCGCTGGCCGACGCGTTCGGGCTGAAGATCACCTTCCTGGCTCTGGCGATCCCGATGATCGTCATCGGGCTGGTGTCGGTGGGGCTGGGATCGCTGCACGACCTCGACCGGTCAACCGAGCAGAACCCCGAGTTCCGGTCGTCACCCTAGGTGTATTACAGGGTTGAGGTCGTTGAAAATTGTTCAAATAACCGGAACGACAATTAAACGACAATTAATTTGTGAGCATAAGCTTCGTTGTCGGGTTGACAAACGCCAGCCCCCTGGCAACAAAATTGGTGTCATCGGATCGAAGAATCCCGTCGCCATTGCCGCCGCGGAGGGTTCTGTAACGAATTCAGCGCCGAAACGGAAGCACCAAACAAGGCGTTGACGCAGCACACGAGGGGTTTCAGGGTGAGCATCGACAAACGAATGGCTGCAAGGATCGCTGGAGGGTGCGCAGCGGCGCTCGCCGCGACGGCGATTTCGGCCGCGCCGAGTGCGCTGGCAGACCCGGCCACACCGCCCCCGCCGGCGCCGGACACCGTCAATGAGGCCGCACCGGGCCCCGTCCCGCATCTGTACAACCCGAACAACCTGCCGCCCGGCACGTCGCCTACTCCTGTCGACGGAACAGAGACCGCCGGGGTGTCGTACGCCAAGCAGGTCTGGGAGGCGATCCAGGACCACGACATCACCTTCGGCCAGGGACTGATTCTGCTTGCGCAGCGCCCGATGGACCCCAACGCCACGCCGCCGGCCGGCGTGGCGGCCGGGCCCCAGCAGCAGGGGCCCAACCCGCCGCCGCCACCGCCGTAGCCACGGCGCTGCGCCGCACACCGGGTCATGTAACAGCGCACGACCGTAGGATCGCGACGTGACCGAGGATCGCGACGTGACTGCGGACGCCCTCGCCGAGCTGATCGCCGAGCTGCCGGAAGGCATGGTTGTCACCGACCCCGCGATCACCGAGTCGTACCGCCAGGACCGCGCGCTGGACCCGTCTGCGGGAAAGCCGATGGCCGTGGTGCGCCCGCTTCGCACCGAGGACGTGCAAACCGTGTTGCGCTGGGCGACCCAGCACCGCGTCGCAGTGGTGCCCCGTGGCGCGGGCAGTGGATTGTCAGGCGGCGCGACGGCATTGGACAACGGGATCGTGCTGTCGACCGAGCGGATGCGTGATATCACCGTCGACGCGGTCACTCGAACCGCGGTCGTGCAGCCGGGGCTGTTCAACGCCGAAGTCAAGAAGGCGGTCGCCGAACACGGGCTGTGGTACCCGCCCGACCCGTCGTCGTATGAGATCTGCAGCATCGGCGGCAATATCGCGACCAACGCCGGCGGCCTGTGCTGCGTGAAGTACGGCGTCACCACCGACTACGTACTCGGTCTGCAGGTCGTGCTGGCCGACGGCACCGCGGTCCGGCTCGGCGGTCCCCGCCTCAAGGACGTCGCGGGGCTGAGCCTGACCAAGTTGTTCGTCGGCAGCGAGGGCACGCTGGGCGTGGTCACCGAGATCACGCTGCGACTGCTGCCCAAGCAACACCGGTCGAGCACCGTGGTGGCGACCTTCGCGTCGCTGGAGGCCGCTGTGGCCGGCGTGCTCGCGGTGTCCAGCCGGATGCGCCCGTCGATGCTGGAGTTCATGGACTCGGTCGCGGTGAACGCTGTCGAGGACAAGCTGAAGATGGGCCTGGACCGTGACGCCGCGGCGCTGGTGATCGCGGGTTCCGATGAGCGTGGCGCGTCCGCAGGCGAGGACGCCGGGGTGATCGCTGCGTTGTTCGCGGAAAACGGTGCGACGGAAGTCTTCTCGACTGACGACCCCGAGGAGGGTGAAGCGTTCGTGGCGGCCCGCCGGTACGCGATTCCGGCAGTGGAGGCCAAGGGGACGCTGCTGCTCGAGGACGTCGGCGTGCCGCTGCCGCGGCTGGGCGATCTCGTGACGGGAATCGCGCAGATCGCCGCTGACCGGCAGGTGATGATCTCGGTAATCGCGCACGCGGGCGACGGCAACACCCACCCGTTGATCGTCTTCGACCCCAGCGACGGGGCCATGAAGGAGCGCGCGGAGGTGGCGTTCGGCGAAATCATGGAGCTCGCGATCCGCCTCGGCGGCACGATCACCGGCGAACACGGCGTCGGCCGGCTGAAACGACCGTGGTTGGCCGGCCAGCTCGGGCCGGAAGCGATGGCGCTGAATCGTCGCATCAAGGACGCGCTGGACCCGGCGGGAATCCTGAATCCGGGCGCGGCGATCTAGCTTCCGGCGAGATCGGCGACCGCTTGCCGCGCCGGGACGGCCGAGCCATTCGCAGCACCGACTCGCCGGCGTAGAGACCCACCGACGCTGTGCTCAGCCTGTTGACAGATCATGGGTACTTGTCGTACTAATAAGACATGACGGCTACTTTGTCTCACGACTCTCCGGCGGTGTTCGAGCTGGCCAGCGCGAAGACCTGGCCGCATCCGTGGCCGATGTACAAGGCTCTGCGCGACCACGACCCCGTCCACCACGTGGTCCCGCCAGAGGAGCCCGAACACGACTACTTCGTGCTGTCCCGGCACGCGGACGTCTGGGCCGCGGCCCGCGACCACGAGACCTTCTCCTCGGCGCAAGGCCTCACCGTCAACTACGGGGAGCTGGAGCTGATTGGGCTGCAAGACAATCCGCCGATGGTCATGCAGGACCCGCCGGTGCACACCGAGTTCCGCAAGCTCGTAGCGCGGGGGTTCACGCCGCGCCAAGTGGAGGCCGTCGAGCCGGCGGTGCGGGCATTCGTCGTCGAGCGCTTGGAGCGGCTGCTGGCCGATGGCGGCGGGGACATCGTGGCCGAGCTGTTCAAGCCGCTGCCGTCGATGGTCGTCGCGCACTACCTCGGCGTGCCAGAAGAGGATCGCAAGCAATTCGACGGCTGGACCGAGGCGATCGTCGCCGCCAACACCACCGAGGGCGGCGTGGCCGGCGCTCTGGAGTCGCTCGGCGACGCCGTGGGGTCGATGATGGCGTACTTCACCGAGCTGATTGAGCGTCGCCGTCGCGACGCAGGCGACGACACGATCTCGCATCTGGTCGCGGCCGGGGTCGGCTCCGACGGCGACATCGCAGGCACGCTCTCGGTGCTCGCGTTCACGTTCACGATGGTCACCGGCGGTAATGACACGACTACGGGGATGCTCGGCGGCGCGGTCCAACTGCTGCACCAGCGGCCCGACCAACGTCGGTTGCTCACCGATAATCCCGTCCTGATTCCCGACGCGGTCGACGAGTTCCTCCGCCTGACGTCACCTGTGCAGTGTCTGGGCCGCACCGTCACGCGTGACGTCCGGGTCGATGACACGGCGATCCCCGAGGGCAGGCGAGTGCTGTTGTTGTATGGCTCGGCCAACCGGGACGAGCGCCAATACGGCTCCGAGGCGGGCGAACTCGACGTCACCCGCCGACCCGCGAAGATCCTCACGTTCAGTCATGGCGCGCATCATTGCCTCGGCGCTGCTGCGGCTCGAATGCAGTCACGTGTCACGCTCACCGAATTGCTCTCTCGCTGCCCGGATTTCGAGGTGGATGAGGACGCGATCGTCTGGGCGGGCGGTAGCTACGTGCGACGTCCGCTGTCAGTGCCGTTCACGGTGACGCGCTGATGGCGAAGGACTGGCTCGCCGCGAGTCGCAGTGAGGTCGCCGCCGACCGCATTCTCGACGCGGCCGCAGCACTGTTCGCCAAGCGTGACGCGGCGGCCGTCGGGATGAACGAAATAGCGCAGGCGGCAGGATGTTCGCGGGCCACGCTGTACCGGTACTTCGAGAACCGCGAGGCGCTGCACGCCGCGTTCGTCAACCGCGAGGCGTACCGGCTGCACCGTGAGCTCACCGACGAGATCCGCGAGCTGTCCGAGCCCGCTGAGCGGCTCGTCGCCGGGGTCACCACCGCGCTGAGGATGGTGCGCACCAGTCCGGCCCTGGCGTCGTGGTTCGCGATGACGGAGCCGCCCATCGGCGGTGAAGTGGCCGAGCAGTCGGAGGTGATCAAGGCGCTGACAACCGCATTCTTGAACTCTCTGGGTACCGATGACGCGGACGTCGTCGACCGCCGTGCCCGCTGGCTGGTGCGGGTGATCACATCGCTGTTGATATTCCCGGGCAACGACGAGGCCGACGAGAAGCAGATGCTCGAGGAGTTCGTCGTCCCGATCGCCGTGGGGTCAGCCGCCGGACGCCGTTAGTCGCAGGTTTCGGCCGCTCTGCTGCTGGGGGCGATCATGTTGATCGCCGGCATCGTTGCACTGGTCGTTCCGGTCTCCGCGTCCGGCGAGAACGGCAGCGTCGGCTGCGGCAACGCGAGCGCCAGCGACCTGTCCACGGCGCGGGACAAGGACAACGGCAACCTGGCGAACCTGCCGGTCGTCAACCAGTTCGTGCCGCACACGAACTACGTGTCGGCATGCACCTCGGCGCTGTCGACCCGCCGCGGGTGGTCCATTCCGCTGGCCGTTATCGGGTTGCTCGTGATGGGCGGCTCCCTGCTGGTCCGCGAACGACAACGCGCGCGGTAACGCGCTAGGAGCGGACGCGGGTGAACCGGTGTAGCAGCCAGGCCAGCGGCACGGTCACCACAAAGGTGACAACGAAGAGCCATAAGACCGAGCCGGTATAGATCGGGTAGCGCAGCACCTCGACCATGACGATCTCCATCGTGATGAGGTGGATCAAGAAGATCTCATAGGAGATCTCGCCGAGCCACACCATCGGTCTGCTGGCCAGTGCACGCGCATACCACCCCGTGTTGCCGAGCGCCAGCGGACCCACCATCAGCGTTGCGATCACCGCATAGAACGCCGTCTTGGCCAACGCTTCTGCGAGTTCCGACGGTGACGTGGTGGGCTCACCGCCGAGCGGGGTGGACACGATGAGGTAGCAGATCAGCGCCAGCGGCAGGCAGACCGCGGCGTAGATCCGTCGGCCCATCACCTGGAGGACAGCCAGCATCATTCCGCCGATGAACCACGCCAAGTAGGTCGGCAGCCACAGCTGTGCGCCGTCGGGAAGCCAGTCGGTGGTGTGCACCAACACCAGCCACGCCGGCGTGATCAAGCTGAGCACCACCAGGCCCGTCAACAGCAGGCGCGGTTGCCACCGTCGCCGGCACAGCACCGCCAGCAGAAGGTAGGTCACCAGCGGCAGCACGACATAGAAGGCGACCTCCACCGCCAGGCTCCACATCTGCGTAAGTCCCTGGTGCAGATACGAATACAGGTAGTTGTCGGTGTAGGACTGTGTCAGGGTCAGGTTGCGGACCAGGCCCGTCCACGTGTGGCCGGGATTCGGGCCGGCGGTGCGGTAGTGATACACGATGTAGGCGACGACGACGGTGATCACGTACGCGGGCATGATGCGCCGAACCCGGTGCCATGCGTAGTTAGCCACCGACGGCGGCGGGCGGTCCTGCGCAGACGCGCGCACCCACGGGCCGAACAACAGAAACCCGGACAGCACAAAGAAGATCGGCACACCGATCTCCATCCGCGAATAGACAAGACCCACATACCCGTGCGTGTATTTGCCTGTGGTGTACGCGGCATGCGTCGCCATGACCAAAAGCGCGGCAACGGCGCGGATTCCCGTAAGCGATGCGACCCGTTGGTTCTTCGATACCGACTCGAGTCCACCCTGCGCATCGGTGTCCGATATCGGCGGCGATGCGCCTCCGGCGTCGCCGCGGGACAGCGTCATGTCGGCTTGCGCCTGGTCTTCCCGCCAGGCCCGCGGTCCGGTTGCAGGTTGATCAGCACACCTGAGATTCGAGTTCGTTCCAACGCTTTCAACGTCTCTCGGGACAGCTTCGCGGGAAGCTCGACAAGCGAGAAGTCAGGATGGATCGCGATGTGGCCGAAATCGCTCCGATGCAGCCCACCCTCGTTGGCGATAGCCCCGACGATCGCGCCCGGCCCGATCTTGTTCCGCTTTCCGACCGCGATCCGATACGTCGTCATCCGCTGGCCGGTGCGGCGCACCGGCTTACCCGGACGGTCCGACCGTTCTTTGTCCCTGTCTTTGTCCCTGCGGAGCTCCGGTGGCGGCTCTGGCGCCATCAGGAACTCTTCACCGTCCCGCGATTGCACCGCCAGCGCAGCGGCGATGTCGCCCATCGGCACATCGTGGTCGCGTTCGTACTCCTCGACAAGGCCGCGGAACAGTTCCATCCCCGGCGCGTTCAGCGCGGCGGTGATCGAGTCGCGGAATCTGGCGACACGTTGCGCATTGACGTCCTCGACCGTGGGCAGCTGGGTCTCGGTGAGCTTCTGACGGGTGGCCTTCTCAATCGCCCTGAGCAGGTGGCGTTCCCGCGGCGACACGAACAGCAGCGCGTCGCCGCTGCGCCCGGCCCGGCCGGTCCGGCCGATGCGGTGCACATATGATTCGGTGTCCTGCGGGATGTCGTAGTTAAGGACGTGGGAGATCCGCTCCACATCCAGACCCCGGGCAGCGACGTCGGTCGCGACGAGGATGTCGATGCTGCCGTCCTTTAACGCCGCGATCGTCCGCTCCCGCTGAGCCTGGGGTATGTCGCCATTGATGGCCGCCGCCGAAAATCCCCGCGCGCTAAGCCGTCCCGCGACCTCCTCGGTGGCCTGCTTGGTCCGGACGAACACGATCATCGCCTCGAATGGCTCGACTTCCAGCACCCGCGTCAGCGCATCCATCTTGCGCTGACCGGCCACCTGGATATACCGCTGCGAAATGTTCTCCGCCGTGGCCGTTTTCGCCTCGACGGTGACCTCGACGGGGTCGTGCAAATATTTCGACGTGATCTTGCGGATGGCCGGCGGTATGGTCGCCGAGAACAGCGCCACCTGTTTGTACTCGGGGGTGTCGGCGAGGATGCGTTCGACGTCCTCGGCGAAGCCCATCGCCAGCATTTCGTCGGCCTCGTCGAGCACGAGGTAGTCCAGCCTCGACAGGTCGAGCGTGCCGCGCTGAAGGTGGTCGATCACCCGGCCCGGGGTGCCGACCACCACCTGCGCGCCACGCTTGAGGCCGGCCAGCTGCACGCCGTAGGACTGGCCGCCGTATATCGGCAACACGTTAATCCGGGGCAGGTGAGCGCCGTAGCGGCGGAATGCCTCGGATACCTGCAACGCGAGCTCGCGGGTGGGCGCGAGCACCAGCGCCTGCGTGTCGGTGCGCGCGGTGTCGATCTTCGACAGGATCGGCATCGCGAACGCCGCCGTCTTCCCCGTGCCGGTCTGCGCCAACCCGACGACGTCGGAGCCCGCCATCATCGCGGGGATCGTCGCCGCCTGTACCGCAGACGGCGATTCGTAGCCGACGTCGTCTACAGCCTGCAACACCGCGGGGTGGATCTGCAGGTCAGCGAATGAGGTTGCAGGGCGCGAAACGTCCTGTTCCGGAAGGGCCATCGACTGCTCAGTCTAGTGGGGAGGCATCGTCGGCCCTGCCTTCGGGGAAATCGCGGCCGACAGCGGTACGGTGCCCAACTGTGAGGGGGCTCCGGATATCCGTCGTGGCCGCGGTAACCGCGGCGGCGCTGGCCGGTTGCGGTGCCGGTGATTCCACCGTCGCCAAGACACCGGAACCGACCACGACTGCTGCGCCGGCGTCGTCGCCCCAGGTCATGCCCCCAGCCCGGGCCATGCCCCCGGCGCCTGTTCCGCCGCCCAAGCCGCCGAACAGTCCGGCGTCGACAGCCCCCGCCGCCGCCGCATACGACCCCTGTGCAACCAACCTGGGCGCCCCGGAGATCGCCAAGGCGGCCGCGAGCCTGCCGCAGGATCCGCGCAGCGGCCAGGGCTGGAACCCCGAGCCCGTCGCAGGGAACTACAACGAGTGCGCGCAACTGTCGGTGGTCATCGTCAAGGCCAACACCAACGCCGACAATGCGAACACCCGCGCGCTGATGTTCCACCAAGGCAAGTTCATCCCCAAGGGTGTGCCGGACACATTCGGATTCAACGGCATCGACGCATCGGCGTGCACCGGCGACACGGTAGCGCTGAAGTTCTCCAACGGCGTCCCCGGTCTGGAAAGCATCGTGCGTTACCGGTGGAACGGCAGCAACGTCGAACTGGTCGCCAACACCGCGTAGGCCGATCGGACTGTCGGTGTGCTGCCATACAGTGGCAGCGTGTTCGTCGACGACGGCATCGTCTTCTACAGCGCATCTGATCTCGCCGCGGCCGCCCGCTGCGAGTATGCGCTGTTGCGCTCGTTCGACGCGCATCTCGGCTGGGGCGCACCGGTCGCCGTGGAAGACGAATTGCTTGCCCGCACCGCCAAACTCGGCGGCGAGCACGAACACCGCCATCTCGATGAGCTTCGGTCACGCGCTGACGAGTCAGTGGTGCTCATCGGCCGGCCGCGATACACGGTCGCCGGGCTGACCGCGGCCGCAGAGCAGACGATGCGCGCAGTCCAGCGTCGGGCACCGGTGATCTATCAGGCAGCGATGTTCGACGGCCGCTTCGTCGGCTTCGCGGACTTCCTGCTCTTCGACGGCGAAGAGTATCGGCTGCGCGACACCAAGCTCGCCCGTTCCGTCAAGGTCGAGTCCCTTCTGCAGCTCGCCGCCTACGCCGATGTCCTGGCTGCCGCAGGGGTGCCGGTCTCGCCCGAGGTGGAATTGGTGCTCGGCGACGGCGCCACCGCCCGCTACCCCGTCGGCGAACTGCTACCGGTGTACAGGCGGCGGCGGGCAGAACTGGAACGCCTGCTCGACGGGCACTTTGCCGGCGGGGCCGAGGTGGGGTGGGAGGACGAGCACGTACGGGCGTGCTTCCGCTGCCCGGAATGCACCATTCAAATCCGCGCCCACGACGACCTGTTGCTGGTCGCCAACATGAGGGTGAGCCAGCGCGCCCGGTTGATCGATGCCGGTATCACGACGATGACCGACGTGGCGAATCACGACGGTCCGGTGCCCGAAATGTCGCTGCGGAGCATCGCAGCCCTGACCGCGCAAGCGCGACTACAGATCGCACCGCGAGTCGACGGCCGGCCGCCCTACGAGATAGCGGACCCGCAGCCGCTGTCCCTGCTGCCCGATCCTGACAAGGGCGACCTGTTCTTCGACTTCGAGGGTGATCCCTTGTGGACTGCAGACGGAACGGAATGGGGTCTGGAATACCTGTTCGGAGTGCTGGAGGTCGGCGGCACGTTTCGACCGCTGTGGGCGCATGATCGTCGCAGGGAGCGCCAAGCATTTCTCGACTTCCTCGAGATGGTCCGCAAGCGACGCAGACGCTATCCCAAGATGCACATCTACCACTACGCGCCCTACGAGAAGACCGCATTGCTTCGGTTAGCCGGTCGCTACGGTGTCGGCGAGGAGGAGGTGGACGGTCTTCTGCGCAACGGTGTATTGGTCGACCTGTATCCATTGATACGCAAGAGCATTCGTGTCGGTACCGATAACTACAGCCTGAAATCGCTCGAGCCGCTCTACATGGGCTCACAGCTGCGCTCCGGCGATGTCACCACCGCGACAGACTCGATCCTGCAGTACGCCCGATACTGTGAGTCGCGCGCCGAAGGGCGTGACGACGACGCCGCGGGCATCCTGCAAGAGATCTGCGACTACAACCACTACGACTGCACCTCGACGCGCAATCTGCGCGACTGGCTGATCAATCGGGCGATCGAATGCGGTGTGCTGCCGCTCGGTGCGCAACCCGTCGCCGATGGCGCCGGCGCCGGCGCCGAGGACGACGATCAACTGGCCCGGACGCTCGCCGCCTTCGCCGGCGATCCCGTCGACGGCCGCACCGATGAACAGACCGCGGTCGCGCTCATCGCCGCGGCACGCGGATACCACCGACGTGAAGACAAGCCGTTCTGGTGGGCCCATTTCGATCGGCTGAACAACCCCGCCGACGAATGGGGCGACAGCAATGGCGTGTTCTTGGCCGATGACGCGGAGGTCGTAAAGGACTGGCACCTGCCGTCGAACCGCGCACGGAAACAGCAACGGTGGGTGAAAATCACCGGCACGCTGGCGTCGGGCTCCTTGGACACCAGCGTGTTCGCGCTCTACGAGCCGCCCGCTCCGACGGGGCTCATCGACAATCCCGACCGGCGGGCTGCCGGCAACGCCGAGATCACCGGCGTCGACGACCCCAACGTCCCGACCGAGATCACCATCTGCGAGAAGGAGCCCACAGCAGGCGGAACGTTCGCGCAGTTGCCCTTCGCGGTCACGCCGGGGAGACCATTCCCCACCGGGAAGCTTCGCGAGTCCATCGACAACGCGGCCGCCGAGGTCGCCGCGGGGCTGCCCGCCCTGCCGGACACAGCGATCGTCGACATCCTCCTGCGACGCACCCCGCGCACCCGCAGTGGCGCTCCGCTGCCGCATACCGGCGACGCCGCCGCGGACATCACAGCGGCGCTGCTCGACCTCGACTCGTCCTACCTGGCCGTGCACGGGCCACCGGGCACCGGCAAGACGTCCACGGCCGCCAAGGTCATTGCCCGGTTGGTCAACGACCACCGCTGGCGGGTCGGAGTCGTCGCCCAGTCGCATGCGGTCGTCGAAAACCTGTTTCGTGAGCTGATCAAAGCCGACGTGGATCCGGCGCGGATCGCCAAGAAGGATTCCGCTGCCGGCGTTGCGTGGCAGGTGATCGACAAGGACGCGTACGGCGGCTTCATCGCCAGTTCTGCCAATGACGGCTGCGTAATCGGCGGCACCGCGTGGGATTTCGCCAACGACACGCGCGTCGACACCCGCAGCCTCGACCTGCTGGTGATCGAAGAGGCGGGCCAGTTCTGTCTCGCCAACACGATCGCGGCGGCGCGGGCGGCGGCGAACCTGATGCTGCTCGGTGACCCGCAACAGCTCCCGCAGGTCCGCCAGGGCCGTCATCCCGAACCGGTCGACGTGTCAGCCCTCGGCTGGCTGGTGGAACGGCACCGCACGCTGCCCGACCAGCGCGGCTATTTCTTGGACCTCTCGTACCGCATGCACCCCGCGGTGTGCGAGCCGGTGTCGCGGTTGTCCTACGACGGGCGCCTGCGTTCCGACGAACAGATCACGGGGGCGCGCTGCCTCGAGGGACACCGGCCCGGTGTTCGGACGTTGATCGTGGACCACGACGGCAACTCCACGAGCAGTCCCGAAGAGGCAGCCACTATTGTTGCCGAAATCGGACGGTCGCTGGGTGCGAAGTGGACCGACGAACACGGCAGTCGTCGGCTGCGCCCGGACGACGTATTGGTGGTCGCGCCCTACAACGCGCAGGTGTTGTTGCTGCGCGAACACCTCGACACCGCAGGGCTCTCAGACGTCGATGCCGGTACCGTCGACAAGTTCCAAGGCAGGCAGGCGCCGGTGGTGTTCGTGTCGATGACGGCCTCGTCCATCGACGATGTGCCCCGCGGGATTTCGTTCTTGCTCAACCGAAACCGGCTCAATGTCGCTGTCAGCCGGGCGAAGTACGCCAGCGTCATCGTGCAATCGAGGGCACTGACCGAGTACCTACCGTCAGATCCGAGCGGCCTGATTGAGCTCGGCGCGTTCTTGTCACTGTCGCCGTGCGAGCCGCCGGCATGAGCCGTGGCCTGACAGAGCGGTTGGCTGCCGTCGTCGGCGCCAATCACGTCAGCACCGATCCCGACGTGCTCGCCGCGCGCAGCGCCGACCACACCGGCCGCTATCGCGGTCGCGCCGCCGCGCTGGTGCGGCCCGCATCGGGCGGCGAAATCGCGACTACGCTCTCGGTCTGTCGCGACGCGGGTGCGCACGTCACCATCCAGGGCGGCCGAACGTCACTGGTCGCGGGCACCGTTCCAGAACACGACGACGTGCTGCTGTCCACCGAGCGGCTCACAGCGATCGGTGACATCGATACCGCTGAGCGGCGGGTGCGGCTCGGTGCGGGCGTCACGTTGGCTGCCGTGCAGGGGGCGGCGGCCCGCGCCGGACTGCTGTTCGGCGTCGACCTGGCGGCCCGCGATTCGGCGACGGCCGGCGGCATGGCGTCGACGAATGCGGGCGGTCTTCGGACCGTGCGCTACGGAAACATGCGTGAACAGGTCGTCGGGCTCGAGGTCGCGCTGCCCGGCGGGTCAATCCTGCGACGACACAGCGCTGTTCGCCTCGACAACACCGGTTACGACCTGACTTCGCTGTTCGTCGGCGCCGAGGGGACGCTGGGCGTGATCACCGAGGTCGACGTTCGGCTGCACGCGAGGCCGTCGCACCGGATCACCGCCGTCGCCGGCTTCGCCGACCTGTCACACGTGGTCGTCGCCGGTCGGGTGTTTCGCGACATCGACGGCATCGCCGCGCTTGAGCTCATCGACGCCCGCGCTGTCGAGCTCACCGCGCAGTACCTCGGCGTCGTGCCGCCCATGGACGCTGCATGGCTGCTGCTCATTGAAATGGCGGGCGATCAGGACCAGTCCGAACGACTCGCCGATGCACTGGCAGACGCCCCGCTGTCCGGCGAACCGGCAGTTGGCACCGATGCGGTCGCGCAGCAACGACTCTGGCGGCTCCGCGAGGGGATCGCGGAGATCCTCGGCATCTACGGTCCGCCACTGAAGTTCGACGTGTCGTTGCCGCTGCCCGCGATCCCGGCGTTCGCAGGCCAGTCCGCTGACCTCGTCGCCAGTCACGCCCCTGACGCGATCCCCGTGCTGTTCGGTCACCTGGGTGAGGGCAACCTGCATTTGAATGTCTTGCGCTGCAACATCACCGGTGACCGCGAGCATGCACTGTACTCGGCGATGATGGATCTGATTGCCGCCTGCGGCGGGAACGTGAGCTCGGAGCACGGGGTCGGCAGCCGCAAACGAGGTTATGTCGGCATGTCGCGCGAGCCCGCCGACATCACTTTAATGCGGACGATCAAATCAGCGCTCGACCCGACCGGCTACCTCAACGCTGCGGTGTTGTTCGATTAATCGCCTGCGGGCATCGAGTGCCGGCCGTAGCTGTCGGCGTCGGGGTCCATCCAGTCGTCACCGGGCTCGCTGTGTGCCGCGTGCCTGCCCCGCGAAGGCAGCTGGCTGCTGACCTCGCGGAACCGCTGTTCGTGGTCGACGTGAAAGCCGTTGTGGGCGAATCCAATCGGGTCAGGGGTTGAGTGCATCCAGCTGTCCGGCGGATCGTGGTACAGCGGTTCATAAGGTTCCTTCGGCTGAAGCTGCACCAGCTCGACGTGACCAGGATCGGCGCGAACGGCCAACGGTGCGGTGTCACTGTCGTCCGGTGGTGCAGAAGGCTCGACATCGGCGGGCTGCTCCGGCGGCGCGAGGGCGTACACGGCGTCGTAGTCCTCGTCGTAGTCCTCGTCGTAGCCCTCGTCGTGGTCCTCGTCGTAGTCCTCGTCGTCGAAAACGGCACCGTACTCGTCGAGCAGGTATCGCTCGTGGATAGCCGGAATCTCGTCGGTGCGCGGCTCGAAGTCGTCGAGCTCGTCATCGTCGGCCGCGCCGAACTGTGCCGCCCCCGACGGCAGGGCGGGTGACGGTCGGGAGCCGACCAGGAACAGCGCCGCGACGACACCGAACAACGCGACGAAGGCAGGCAGCAGCGTCGACTGAGACATCGCGTCCGAGAACGGTGGATGCAGGAAGGCGGGAAGCTGGGTCACCGCACCCTCGCCGCGCGGGGCGGCACCGTCGGCCTGCGGCGGTAGTTCGTCGCCGATCCGCCATGTCATGAACGCGGCCATGCTCGCGCTGCCCAGCACGGAGCCGACCTGGCGAGTCGCGTTGTACACACCCGATCCCGCGCCGGCGAGGGCGGGCGGGAGGTTGCGGGTCGCGGTGGCCGCCAGTGGCGCCCAGATGAGCGCCATCCCGACGCCCATCGCGGCGAACGGCAGCACCAGCCGCCACATCGGCGTCGTCGGTGTCATCTCAATCGACAACCATGTCAGCGCAACAGCCAGCGTCGCGAAGCCGAACCCGACGATCGGGCCCGGGTGGGAGCGGTCGACGATGCGGCCCACCGCGGGCGCGAGCAGGCCGGTGACCACCGCCGTCGGCGCCATCACCAGCGCCGATCTCGTGGGTGACAACCCGCATACCGCCTGCAGATAGAACATCAGCGGCAGCACCATCGCTACCACCACGAAGCCCATCACCGCGATCGCGGCGTTCGACAGCGAGAAGTCGCGATCGGAGAACACCCGCAGCGGAATCAGCGGCTCGTTTTTGTTCACCCGCTGCCAGTAGACGAAGGCGCCCATCATGGCGACGCCGCCGGCGATCGTGACCCAGATCCACAGCGACCAATGGTGCGACTGGCCCTCTTGCAGGCCGAAGACGATCAGGAACATCGCCACCCCTGACAGCAGCACACCCAGGATGTCGAAGCGATGCTGGTCTGTCGGCAGCACCGGAACCAGCCGCACCGCCAACGCGATGCCGACGATGCCGATGGGCACGTTGACGAAGAAGATCCACTGCCAGCCGAGGCTGTCGACCAGCACGCCGCCCGCCAACGGCCCCACCAACGTCGCGACCCCGGCCGTGGCACCCCACACGCTCATCGCGACGCCGCGGCGTTGGGCCGGGAAGATCCTGGTGATCGCCGACAGGGTCTGCGGGGTCAGCAGGCCCGCACCCAGCCCCTGCACCACACGAGCGGTGATGAGCATCCCGATGGAACCCGACAGTCCGCACCACAGCGACGCCGCGGTGAAGATCGCGAGCCCGATCAGATACAGGTTCTTCGGGCCGAACCGGTCACCCAGCCGGCCGGCGACCAGTAGCGGCACCGCGTACGCCAACAGGTAGGCGCTGGTCACCCAGATCACCGCGTCGTAATGGGTGTCGAGTTTCTCCATGATGCGCGGGTTGGCAACCGCGACGATGGTCGAGTCGACCAGGATCATGAAGAAACCGACCATCATGGCCCACAGCGCGCGCCATGGACTGTCCGGCGGCTTAGGCGGCGGGGCTTCGAAATGCTCAGTAAGGGTGGTCATCGGGCGACCCCGTCCGCGGTCCGCGAACCATTCATCGACTCGACGAATCCGGTCAGCCAGTCGAGCTTCGCCGCCGTCGTCGCGAGCAGGTAGTCCAGCGCGCTGCGGTCACCGGGCACCGCGTCCGCGTCGCGCAGCGCCTGCAGCTCGGCGGCGCTTCGTTCCAACGCCGCGATGCGCCCCTTCAGCGCCTCCACGGCGGTCGGCGGGTCGAGGTGATGGATCTCGGCGAGCGCGACGACGAACTTCTCGAACTCGTTGACCGGACTCGCCACCAGCTCGCGCAGCCGCGAGGTCAGCGCGTCGGCGCCGGCATCAGTCAGGTCGTAGGTGGTGCGTTCGGGCCGGTTGCCGTTTCGGCCGGTGCCCGCCTGGCGGATGAGCTTCTCCTCGGCGAGCCGATTGACGACGTGATACAGCGACCCCGGGCGGATCCGCAGCATCCGGTCCCGGTGCCTGGCCGTGAGCGTCTGGAACATCTCGTACCCGTGCATCGGCCGCTCCCGCAGCAGCGCGAGCACTGAGATGCCCAACGACGTCACTTGGTAGGCCATCCAGAGATCTATTCCCCATTTCGGCGCCGACTACTCCACTCCGAGTAATTGACGCTACGGACAAGCGCAAGGGGGCACAACTCGGCCTGACGAGGCCGGAGCCGCCTCCGTCCGCCTGATCACCGTGACCAGCGCCAGCAAGGCGACGACCGCACCTGTCGTCATCACCGCAGCCAGGGCGAGCTCGGTATTGCCCAGCACGCCGACCAGGGGCGCCACCGCGGCGCCGATGCCGAACTGGGCCGCACCCAGCAGCGCCGCCGCAGTGCCGGCGGCATCGGGATGACGGGACAGCGCCATCGCGGGCGCATTCGGGATCACCAGGCCCATCGCGGCCAGGATCGACCACACCGGCAGCAGGAAACCGGGCAGCCCGCCGACGTGAGCCAGCGCGAGGCTGACGAACGCCGCACCCGCAACGACCGCCCCTGCCAGCGCCCACAACACGATGATCTGTGGCGAAAATCGTTTCAGCAGAACCACATTGAACTGTGAAGCCGTGATGAACGTAATCGCGCCGGCGCCGAACACGATCGCGAACACCTGCTGGTCGAGCCCGTAGGAACCCTGCAGTACGAACGAGGCACCCGAGATGTACGCGAACAGCCCGGACATTGCCAGCCCGGCGACCAGCACGAGGATCACGAACCTGGCATCCCGCAGCAGCTCAACGTACGTCGAGGCGACGGCATCCAACCTCAACGGCCGGCGGTGGGACGGCGCCAGCGTCTCGGGCAGCGCCAGCGCGGCCACCATCAGCAAGCCGCCCGCCAGCACCACGAGCACCCCGAACACCCAGTGCCAGGACGCGTGCAGCAAGACGGCGGCGCCCAGCGACGGCGCGACGACCGGCGCCACGCCCAGCACGAGCATCAGCCGGGACAGCACCGTCGCGGCGGCCGAATCCGCGAACAGATCGCCGACGACGGCGATCGCCACCACCATCGCCGCAGACGCACCGATGCCCTGCAACACCCTGCCGATGCCCAGAACCGTGATATTCGGTGCCAGCAGGCACACCACCGACGCCAGCATGTGCAGCACGATTCCGACGATCAGCGGCTTGCGGCGGCCGAGCGAATCAGACAGCGGTCCCACGATCAGCTGGCCGAACGCCAGCCCGGCCAGCGTCCCGGTCAGGGTCAACTGCGTGACCGACGACGTCACCGACAGTTCCTCGGTGATCCGCGGCAGTGCGGGCAAATAGAGGTCGAGCGTCAGTGGCCCCAGCGCGACGAGCGCGCCCAGCACCACGATCATCCGGGTGCGGCTCACCGACGCCCCGTCGGCCGTCACCTCATGTTCGCTCGTCACATCCACACCGGGCGATATTGCCATGCTGGTAACCAGCGACGCGCGTCGATATTGTGTTCCCGCCGGCCGGTAGCCTGAAAAGACGCGATTCGCGAGGAGGCTCAATGAACGCCGCACGCAACGGACCGAGCGCGCAAAAACCGGCCGACGCCGACGAGGAACCCGGTGCGGCGGCAAAGGCGCTGTCGAACATCCTGGAGCGCGGCGCGCGCGTGCAGGCACCAGCGGTCGAGGCGTACGTCCAGCGACTGCGGCGGGCGAGCCCGGGTGCGTCGCCGGCCGAGATCATCACCAAGCTCGAGAAGCGTTACCTCGCCGCGGTGATGGCCAGCGGGGCGGCCGTCGGTTCGGCGGCCGCGTTTCCCGGAATCGGCACCATCGCGGCGCTGTCCGCCGTCGCAGGTGAGACCGTCGTCTTCCTGGAAGCCACCGCGCTGTTCGTGCTGGCGGTCGCGGAAGTGCACGGGATCCCGGCGGGACACCGCGAGCACCGCCGCGCGCTGGTGCTTTCGGTGCTGGTCGGCGACGACAGCAAGGGTGCGGTCCGAGACCTCGTAGGACCTGGCCGCACGAACGGCGGGTGGCTCGGCGAGTCGACCGCGGCGCTGCCGTTGCCGGTGGTGTCGCAGCTCAACAACCGGCTGCTCAAGTATTTCGTGAAGCGCTACGCGCTGAGGCGGGGCGCGATCGCGTTCGGCAAGATGCTGCCGATGGGCATCGGCGCGGTGATCGGCGGTGGTGGCAACCGCTTGATGGGCAAGAAGATCATCAGCAACGCCCGCACAGCTTTTGGGCCGCCACCCGGCCGGTGGCCGGTGGCGGTGCACGTGCTGCCCTCGGCGCGCGCGGGCGCGTCGGGGTAACCAACCACCCCGTTTCCCAGAACGGGCGTACTGTTAGAAATTGAACGGTGGTGGAGAATACCGCAGGCATGGTCGCTGCGATGCCCGACGCGTTAGCCTTTAGGACGGCGGAAACATCAGGGACCGTCCCCATGTAACGCAGGGTGGGCGAGCGCCGTGACGACGCTTGCCCAGGCAGAGAATCGAGGCGAGCAGCCGCTGTGAGCAGTTCACCTTCACCATTCGGGCAAAACGAGTGGCTCGTCGAGGAGATGTACCGCAAGTTCCGCGACGATCCGTCGTCAGTCGACCCGAGTTGGCACGAGTTCCTCGTCGACTACTCGCCCGAACCGACCGGCAACGGCCAGCAGACCGCACCGTCGGACACCCCGACGGCTCCACCGAAACCGGCCGAGACCACCGCGACCCCGGCGGCCGAGCCTGTTCGACAGCCCAGTGAAGAGGCGCAGCCTGTTCCGAAGGTTCCGGCCGTGAGCGTCCACCCCGACGACGATGTCCAGGTGCTTCGCGGCGCGGCGGCCGCGGTGGTCAAGAACATGTCGGCGTCCCTGGATGTGCCGACCGCCACCAGCGTTCGCGCGATCCCGGCGAAGCTGATGATCGACAACAGGATCGTCATCAACAACCACCTCAAGCGGACCCGTGGCGGCAAGATCTCGTTCACCCACGTGCTCGGGTACGCGATCGTGCAGGCGACCAAGAAGTTCCCGAACATGAACCGGCACTTCGCCGAAGTGGACGGCAAGCCGAACGTCGTCACGCCCGCCCATACGAATCTGGGCCTGGCCATCGACCTGCAGGGCAAAGACGGAGGTCGGCAACTCGTCGTCGCAGGCATCAAGAATGCCGAGACCATGCGCTTCGGCCAGTTCATCACCGCATACGAGGACATCGTCCGGCGGGCCCGCGACGGGAAGCTGACCGCCGAGGACTTCGCCGGCGTGACGATCTCGCTGACGAACCCCGGCACGATCGGAACCGTGCACTCGGTGCCGCGGCTGATGCGCGGGCAGGGCGCGATCATCGGCGTCGGCGCGATGGAGTACCCGGCCGAGTTCCAAGGCGCCAGCGAGGAGCGGATCGCGGAGCTGGGCGTGGGCAAGCTGGTCACGATGACGTCGACCTACGACCACCGCATCATCCAGGGCGCGGAGTCCGGCGACTTCCTGCGCACCACCCACGAGCTGCTGCTCTCCGACGGCTTCTGGGACGAGATCTTCCACGAACTGGGCATCCCGTACCAGCCGGTGCGCTGGCGGACGGACAACCCGGATTCGATCCAGGACAAGAACGCCCGCGTCATCGAGCTGATCGCGGCCTACCGCAACCGTGGCCACCTGATGGCCGATATCGACCCGCTGCGGCTGGACAAGACCCGGTTCCGCAGCCACCCCGACCTCGACGTGAATACGCACGGCCTCACGCTGTGGGATCTGGACCGGGTGTTCAAGGTCGACGGCTTCGGGACCGCGGAATACAAGAAGCTGCGCGACGTGCTCGGCCTGCTGCGCGACGCGTACTGCCGTCACATCGGCGTCGAGTACACCCACATCCAGGAGCCGGACCAGCAGCAATGGCTGCAGGAACGCATCGAGGTCAAGCACGAGAAGCCGACAGTCGCCGAGCAGAAGTACATCCTGAGCAAGCTGAACGCAGCCGAAGCATTCGAAACCTTCCTGCAGACCAAATATGTTGGGCAGAAGCGATTTTCGCTTGAGGGTGCTGAGACCGTCATCCCGATGATGGACGCGGCGATCGACCAGGCGGCCGAACGCAAGCTCGACGAGGTCGTCATCGGCATGCCGCACCGCGGTCGGCTCAACGTGTTGGCCAACATCGTCGGCAAGCCGTATTCGCAGATCTTCTCCGAGTTCGAGGGCAACCTGAACCCGTCGCAGGCGCATGGCTCCGGCGACGTGAAGTATCACCTTGGTGCCACCGGCACCTACATTCAGATGTTCGGCGACAACGACATCGAGGTCTCGCTGACCGCGAATCCCTCGCACCTGGAGGCCGTCAACCCGGTGCTCGAAGGGCTGGTTCGGGCCGAGCAGGACCTGCTTAGTCAGGCCGACGGCGACAGTGAGGATTCCGGGGAATTCTCCATCATGCCGATGATGATGCACGGCGATGCCGCGTTCGCCGGACAGGGCATCGTCGCCGAGACCTTAAATCTGGAGTTGCTGCGCGGTTACCGCACCGGCGGCACGATCCACATCGTCGTCAACAACCAGATCGGGTTCACCACCGCGCCGTACGACTCGCGGTCGTCCGAGTACTGCACTGACGTCGCGAAAATGGTCGGTGCGCCGATATTCCACGTCAACGGCGACGATCCCGAGGCGTGCGTGTGGGTGGCAAAGCTGGCGGTGGACTTCCGGCAGAAGTTCAAAAAGGACGTCGTGATCGACATGCTGTGCTACCGCCGCCGCGGGCACAACGAAGGCGACGACCCGTCGATGACACAACCGTTGATGTATGACGTGATCGACACCAAGCGTGGCGCCCGCAAAACATACACCGAAGCTCTGATCGGCCGTGGCGACATCTCGCTCAAAGAGGCCGAGGACGCGTTGCGCGACTATCAGGGCCAACTCGAGCAGGTTTTCAACGAAGTGCGTGAGCTCGAGAAGCACGAGATCGAGCCCAGTGAGTCGGTCGAGTCCGAACAGCAACTGCGGAAGGGATTCTCGACGGCGGTCGAGAAGTCGCTGCTGGCCCGGATCGGCGACGCGCAGGTGGCCTTCCCGGAGGGCTTCAGCGTGCACCCGCGCGTCATGCCCGTCCTGGAGCGGCGCCGCGAGATGGCCTACAACGGCAAGGTCGACTGGGCCTTCGGCGAGCTGCTCGCGCTGGCATCGCTTGTCGCGGAAGGCAGGACGGTGCGGCTCTCAGGCCAGGACAGCCGGCGCGGCACGTTCAGCCAGCGGCATTCGGTGATCATCGACCGCAAAACCGGCGCGGAGTTCACGCCGCTGCAGCTGCTCGCGACCAACGAGGACGGTACGCCGACCGGCGGCAGGTTCATGGTGTACGACTCGCCGCTGTCCGAATTCGCCGCGGTGGGCTTCGAATACGGCTACTCGCTGGGCAACCCGGACGCGATCGTGTTGTGGGAGGCCCAGTTCGGCGATTTCGTGAACGGCGCCCAATCAATCATCGACGAGTTCATCAGCTCCGGTGAAGCGAAGTGGGGCCAGACGTCGGAGGTGGTGCTGCTACTGCCCCACGGCCATGAAGGTCAGGGCCCGGATCACACGTCGGGCCGCATCGAGCGGTTCCTGCAGGTGTGCGCCGAAGGCTCGATGACGGTGGCGCAACCGTCGACACCCGCCAACTACTTCCACTTGCTGCGCCGCCACGCGTACGACGGCATCCACCGGCCGCTGATCGTGTTCACACCGAAGTCGATGCTGCGCAACAAGGCTGCCGTCTCCGACATCGCCGAGTTCACCGAGATGAAGTTCCGCTCGGTGATCGAAGAACCGACCTACGACGTGGGCGACGGAGACCGCAACAGGGCCAAGCGGATCCTGCTGGTCAGCGGGAAGCTGTACTACGAGCTCGTCGCCCGCAAGGCCAAGGACAAGCGCGACGACATCGCGATCGTGCGGATCGAACAGCTGTACCCGATTCCCCGGTACCGGCTGCCGGCCACGCTGGACGCCTACCCGAACGTCGAGGAGTACTTCTGGGTGCAGGAAGAGCCGGCGAACCAGGGCGCGTGGCCGACATTCGGCCTGGACCTTCCCGAGCTGATACCACAACTCAAGAACATCAAGCGGATCTCCCGGCGTGCGATGTCGGCGCCGTCGTCGGGCTCGGCGAAGGTGCACGCCGTCGAGCAGCAGGAGATTCTCGACGAGGCGTTCGCACCGATAGGGACCGAGCCGACGGGGACCGTGTGATGGCGAAAACGGCCGCGGAGATGGTCAGCGAGGCGAAGCAGCGCGTCGAGAACTTATCGCCGGACCAAGTCGCAGCCGAGTTGCACCGCGGCGGCGCGATGCTTGTGGACGTGCGGGAGCAAAACGAGCGAGACGAGCACGGGATGATCGCCGGAGCGGTGCATGCGCCGCGTGGCATGCTCGAGTTCTTCGCCGACCCGTCCAGTCCCTACCACCGTCGCGAGTTCGACCCGAACCGCCGCGTGATCCTGCACTGTGCGTCGGGCGGCCGGTCGGCGCTGTCCGCCGACTTGCTCCAGCAGATGGGCTACGGCAGCGTCGCCCACCTCGACGGCGGCCTCACAGCCTGGAAGGCCGCCGGGCAACCGGTCGAAGGCGGACAGCAGGCGTAGCGACGGCTACAGGCCGAGAATCGACAACGGGATCGGCGTCTTACCATTCATGAAGTCCGAAATGGCCGCCGGGTCAGAAATCCGGGCGACGGGCCGAGCGCTCTACCGTGAATATCATGAGCGACTCCACCGCGGCGGCGGTGCGGCAGCACGGCGTGATCCCGTTGATCGCCCGAACCCCGAGAGGCCGTACCGCCGGTACCGAGTAACCTAGCGGCTCGACACCAGTCAAACCGCATGAAGGGTGCTCCCATGGAGGGCTTTGCCGGGAAAGTTGCCGTCGTCACCGGAGCCGGCTCGGGAATCGGTCAGGCGCTGGCCATCGAACTGGCGCGATCGGGCGCCAAGCTGGCGATCAGCGACGTCGACGTCGAGGGTCTCGCCGCCACCGAGGAGCAGCTGAAGGCCATCGGCGCGCCGGTGCGCTCGGACCGCCTCGACGTCACCGAGCGCGAGGCGTTCCTGGCGTACGCTGACGCGGTCAACGACCACTTCGGCACGGTCAACCAGATCTACAACAACGCAGGCATCGCGTTCACCGGCGACATCGAGATCAGCCAGTTCAAAGACATCGAGCGGGTGATGGACGTCGACTACTGGGGCGTGGTCAACGGCACCAAAGCGTTCCTGCCGCACCTCATCGCCTCCGGCGACGGGCACGTCGTCAACATCTCCAGCGTCTTCGGGTTGTTCGCGGTGCCCGGCCAGGCCGCCTACAACTCGGCGAAGTTCGCGGTGCGCGGATTCACCGAGGCGCTGCGTCAGGAGATGATCCTCGCCGGCCACCCGGTCAAGGTCACCACCGTGCACCCGGGCGGGATCAAGACCGCGATCGCGCGCAACTCGACCGCGGCCGAAGGGCTCGAAGTGTCCGAGTTGGCGCAGGCGTTCGACAAGCTCGCCAGAACGTCGCCACAGAAGGCCGCCCGGATCATTCTCGACGGGGTCCGCAAGAACAAGGCACGCGTGCTGGTGGGCCCGGACGCCACGGTCCTCGACATCGTCGTCCGGCTGACCGGATCGGGATATCAGCGGTTGTTCTCGGCCTTCGTCGCGCGGGCGATACCCGCCCGACACCAGCCGCGCTAGCGGCCCAGCGGGTGCGCCGCCAGCCACGCGTCGGCAGCCTGCCTCGGATCGGCGCCGTGGGCCGCCTGACGGCGCATGTCGGCCAGCGCGGCGGTGTCGAACTCGCCCGCGATCTCGTTGATCGCGAGCACCTGCTGATCGGACAAATCGTTGCGGCGGTACAGCGGCACCACGTTCTCGGCCTGCACGATGGGCGGTCGGCGATCGGCCAGCACAACCACGTCACCGGGAATGTCGGGGTCCGCGGTGGTGGTCCATGCAGCGTTGACCTGCCCGGCGCGTAAAGCAGCGAAAAGTGCCGCGTCAGTAGCGAATTCATCATGCGCAGGGGGCTTACACCCGCCGATCACCGTCGGGTAGCGGGCACCGGCGACCGACCCTGTCGTCACCTTTGCGCAATGCTGGACCAGCGTCGTCAACTCCCGCCCGCCCCAGGCCGCAGCGGTTTGTTCGGTGACCGCGATTTGCGGCTTGTCCTGCGCGGCGGTCGTGTAATCACCGGCGGCCACGCCCTCGGGCAATGCCGCAACCATCGCGCGGTAGACGTTCTTTTCCTGGATCGCGGCGGTGCCGGGCGCAAACCTCTCCAGCACGCGGCCGGTGAAGCCGGGCACCACATCGGCCTGGCCGGTGTCAAGCTTGGCAACCGGGTCGGCCATATGCTCCACTCGCGCGGCAGATCCGTAATACCGCAACGCCGCGGCATACAGCTCGGCCAGCACCGTCGACTCCTTATCGGTCCCGGCGCCCACCACCAGCTCGTGCGGCGGATGCTCACCAGCGCACCCGGCCACCAGCAGCGCTGTCGCGAGCAGCGCGGTCGCCAGCAGGACGCCGAGAACACGTCCGAACCGTGCCCGGTGCTGCCGGAGCCCACGTTGCCGGGGCCGATCCCCAGTAGTCACGATCGCCTCACGCGCCCCGAGAACGGCCGCGAGTGGAAGTGCCCGCCTCGCAGCGACACTCCTGCGCGGCCGCGCTGCCTCGGGTGGCGGTCGCGACTAATCACCCGAGGTGTCTGCCGCAGCGGCGACCGCCTGCGCCACGGCTGGAGCGACCCGTGGGTCCAGCGGGCTCGGCACGATCCGGTCAAGGGCCAGGTCGTCGCCGACCACCGAGAAGATCGCTTCGGCCGCGGCCAGCTTCATCTTCTCGGTGATCCTGCGAGCCCCCGCATCGAGGGCACCCCGGAACACCGCCCACGTGTAGCGAGCGGAAAGGGTGTGGTCGGCGGCGATCGCGCGACTGACCTGTGCCACGCCGGGGGTGTACGCAATCGACAGGGCACGCTGGCTGTCCAGTGGGGACTTCAGCCCGACGAAGAGCTTTCCCGCCACGTGAGCCTCGAAGATTTCCTCGTCGGTGATGACGACCTGCGGACTTTCCGGCGGGTGTTCCTCTGCGTGCGGCTTTTCGGACACGGGGCCAGGGTACTGCGCGCCTAGATCAGGCCGAGTTCGGTGACCGCGCTGCGCTCGTCGGCGAGCTCGGCCGTCGATTTGTCGATCCGGCCGCGGGAGAACTCGTCGATCTTCAGACCCTGCACAATCTTCCAGTTGCCGTCCTTGGTGGTCACCGGGAACGAGGAGATCAACCCCTCCGGGACCCCGTAGCTGCCGTCGGAGATGACCGCCATCGACACCCAGTCGCCGACGGGGGTGCCGAGCAGCCACTCGCGGGCTGCGTCAGTGGTCGCCGATGCGGCCGAAGCTGCCGACGACGCGCCGCGCGCGTCGATGATCGCTGCGCCGCGCTTGGCGACCGTCGGGATGAAGTCGTTCTCGATCCAGGCCTGGTCGTTGACGACCTCGGCCGCGTTCTTACCGCCGACCTCGGCGTGGAACACGTCAGGGTACTGGGTGGCCGAGTGGTTGCCCCAGATCGTCATCTTCTTGACGTCGGTGACCTCGGCGCCGGTCTTGCGCGCCAGCTGCGAAATCGCCCGGTTGTGGTCGAGGCGGGTCAGAGCCGAGAACCGCTCGCGCGGGATGTCGGGAGCATTGGTCATCGCGATCAGCGCGTTGGTATTGGCCGGGTTACCGGTCACGCCGACGCGGATGTCTTCCGCGGCAACCTGATTGAGGGCCTTGCCCTGGGCCGTGAAGATCGCGCCGTTGGCCTCGAGCAGGTCGCTGCGCTCCATGCCCGGGCCACGAGGGCGTGCGCCGACGAGAAGCGCGAGGTTCACACCGTCGAAGATCTTGGTCGGGTCCGCACCGATCTGGACACCGGCCAGCAGGGGGAATGCGCAGTCGTCGAGCTCCATCACGACACCCTCGAGCGCCTTCAGCGCAGGCTCGATCTCCAGCAGACGCAGCTCGATCGGGCGGTCCGCCCCCAGCAGCGAGCCGCTCGCCAGGCGGAACAGCAAACTGTAACCGATTTGGCCGGCGGCCCCGGTGACGGCGATCTTGAGGGGAGTTGTGCTCACGTGAGGTGCTCCTTGGAAAGAGTTGGGTCGCGTCGAAACTAGCGCACCGGGGCCGGCCCCAATTGTTGGGTCCGAACGTTGGACCTGCGCGTAGCATTGACCGACGCTCATGTAGTCCGGCGTAGCGACGGGAGGGTGATCCGATGGCTACGTTTCGCGCGTTGCCTCCATCGCTTCGGCCAGTAGTGCGGTCCAAGGTAGCCGACACCAATGCACAGTCGATTCACGTCCCCGTCGCGCGTGCCATGGTCGACTGCGGCGTCTACGTCGAAGGTCAACGGCTGCCCGGCAAATACACTCACGCCGGCGCGCTGGCGAAGGCGCGGGAATTCGAGCACCAGGGCAAGGAGGCCTTCGTCTGGATCGGCCTGCACGAACCCGACGAGCACCAGATGCAGACGGTCGCCGATGTGTTCGGGCTGCACGAGCTGGCGGTCGAGGACGCGGTCCATGCGCATCAGCGACCGAAGCTGGAACGCTACGACAAGACGCTGTTTCTGGTGCTCAAAACCGTCAAATACGTGGAGCACGAATCCGTCGCCAAGGCCCGCCAAATCGTCGAAACCGGCGAGATTATGATCTTCGTCGGCGCGGACTTCGTCGTGACGGTCCGCCACGGAGAGCACGGCAGGCTAGCCGACGTCCGACAGCGTATCGACGCCTCACCCGCGGTCACGAAGCTGGGCCCCTACGCGGTCATGCACGCGATCGCCGATCATGTCGTCGACCACTACCTGGAGGTCACCGACCACATCGAGGTCGATATCGACGCGATGGAAGAGGAGATCTTCTCGCCCCGCACGAACACCAACATCGAATGCATCTACCTGCTCAAGCGGGAGGTCGTCGAGCTGCGCAGGGCCGTAGGCCCGTTGACGCCCGCACTGCAGCGGCTTGCGTCCGAGCACAACGACCTGATCAACACCGAGGTCAGACGGTATATGCGCGATGTGCTGGACCACCAGATCACGACCTCCGACCGGATCAACAGTTACGACGACATGCTCAGCTCATTGGTGAACGCGGCGCTGGGCAAGGTCGCGATGCAGCAGAACGTCGACATGCGCAAGATCTCCGCGTGGGTCGCGATTGCCGCGGTACCGACCGCGATTGCCGGGATCTACGGGATGAACTTCGACAACATGCCCGAGCTTCACCAACCGTGGGGCTATCCCGTCGCGCTCGGGGTGATGCTCATTTTCTGCCTGGCGCTGTACCGGACCTTCCGCCGCAACGACTGGCTCTAACCCGGGGCCGACGCTCGCCTCGTCGGGTCGAGCACGTCCACGCCGTCTTCTTGCCACGCCTGCCGCATCGCGTCAGCGCCCTTGAGCCGCACCCAGGCCGCCTCGTTGGCGGTGACCGGGATCGCCTGCAGAAACTGCACCCCGGCGACTGGTTCAATTTCGCTGTCTCCCAAGAGAAACGCGGTGAACGGCGCCGTCTTCCACGCGGGCTGCCCGAGGTCGACGAGCGCGTCGAGGTCGGGCATCAAGCCTTCGACCGCCGGCGCGGCAGCGAGTACGGCGACGCTGTGCGCGAGCCCGGGCCCCGTAGACGCTGGGCGCAGGCTCACCACCACCTCTGTCGGGGTGCCTTCACTCACGCGCGAACCGCCCACCGACACATAGTGAATCACCCCACGTTGATCCGGGCCGAACCTCAGCACGTCGATCGGCGGCACACCGACAAACGTCACGGTTGCGACGTCGGGTTCCATCGGGGTGCCGGCGCGCGCGAAGTGGGCGCGCAGATGCGCGCGCACCCCGGCAGCGACGTCTGTCACCCGGTGGCGGGCGGAATCGTCAGGTTGGCGCCGGTGTCGGCGTCGAAGATCGCGAGCTTGGTGGTGTCGAGTGCCAACTCGATTCTCTGACCCGCCGTCGCAGCCGATTCCGCGGGAAGCCTTGCGACGAACTCATTTTCGCTAACCCCCGAGTCCGCAGCCAATTCGGTTAGCTGAGCCGAGTGCGCGGAGGCGCCCTCGACGGTGAAGTGCACGATCTTCTCGGCGCCGAGCGACTCGACGAGCTCGACGCCCACCTCGAAGACCAATGCGCGCAGGCGCTGGTAAGTGTCGATCAGATTGGCGTCTTCGAGGTGCTCGGGCCGGATGCCGACGATCGCATTCGTCGGTGTCGGATGCGCAGTCAGGACGTCGTGCACCTGCTGGGTGAGTGTGATCTGACCGAACGGCAAACCGACCCCCACGTCGGTCAACTGGGCCGGGAAGAAGTTCATGGCCGGCGAGCCGATGAACCCGGCCACGAACAGGTTGACCGGCCTGTCGTAAAGCTCTTGCGGCGTGCCAATCTGCTGTGCGACGCCGGCGAGCATCACCACAACCCGGTCACCGAGCGTCATCGCCTCCGTCTGGTCGTGAGTGACGTACACGGTGGTGGTGCGCAATCGGCGCTGCAGGCGGGCGATCTCGCCGCGCATCTGCACTCGAAGCTTAGCGTCCAGGTTCGACAGCGGCTCGTCCATCAGAAAGGCCCTGGGATTGCGCACAATTGCGCGCCCCATCGCGACCCGCTGCCGTTGACCACCCGACAAACTGGCGGGCCTGCGGTCCAGAAGTTCGGTCAGGTCAAGGATTTTGGCGGTCTCCTCGACCTTCTGAGAGATCTCAGCTTTCTTCATCTTGGCCAAAGTGAGGGGGAAGGCGATGTTTTGGCGCACCGTCATGTGCGGATAGAGCGCATACGACTGGAACACCATCGCGATGTCGCGGTCCTTGGGCGCCTTGTCGTTGACCCGATGGCCTCCGATGCGCAACTCGCCCGACGTGATCTCCTCGAGCCCGGCGATCATGTTCAGCGTGGTGGACTTACCGCAGCCGGACGGGCCGACCAGAATGATGAACTCACCGTCGGCGATGACCAGCGACAGATCCTTCACGGCCGTGGTGCCGTCGGGGTAACTCTTGGTCACCCTGTCCAACACAATGTCGGCCATCATTATCCCTTCACTGCGCCGGAGGTGAGACCGGCTACGATCCGTCGTTGGAAGATTAGAACAAAAACGATGATCGGAACTGTAATCACCATCGCGCCTGCTGCGATGGATCCGGTGGGTTCAACGAACTGCGAACTTCCCGAAAAGTTCGCGATCGCGACGGGCGCGGTGATCGACGCCGTGGTCGCTGTCAGCGAGATGGCGAGCAGCAGGTCGTTCCACGCGAAGATAAACACCAGGATCGCGGCGGTGACGATGCCGGGTGCGGCCAGCGGAACGATCACCTTGCGAAACGCCTGCGCAGGGGTGGCGCCGTCCATTTTGGCCGCCTTCTCCAGGTCCCACGGGATCTCCCGGAAGAAGGCGGACAGCGTGTAGATGGCCAGGGGCAGCGCGAACGTGATGTATGGGATGATCAGCCCCGGCCAGGTGTTGAACAGACCGAGTGCGCGCGAGATGTCGAACAGTGGTGACACCAAAGAGATTTGGGGGAACATCGCGATCAGCAGGGCAACACCGACCAGCACGCGTTTGCCCGGGAAGTTCAGTCGCGCAACGGCATACGCAGCCATCGCGCCGATCACCACCGCGATCACAGTGGCGATCAGGCCGATGCCGATCGAATTGCGAAGCGCGGGCCCGAACAACTCGCCCCGGAAAATCCCTCGGTAGTTGTCGAACGTCATCGACGACGGGATCAGCTTGCCGTCCTTGACGGTGGAGGTCGGCTTGAGCGACAGGCTCAGAATCCACAGCACCGGAAACAGCGCGTACGTCAGCACCAACAGGTCGACGACCAGCCACCACGTCTTGCGCCCGACCCCGACTCGTTCTGCCATCTCACCGGTTCCCGTCATCGGATCCGGGCGCGGACGTCCCGAACAGTTTGATGAAGATGAACGCAATCACCGCGACGCACAGGAATATCAGCACGCTGATCGCTGAGCCAAGGCCGAGGTTGAACGCCTTGAATAGGTTGTCGTAGCCCAGGATTGACACCGAATACGTGTTGTTGGCCCCTCCGGTGAGCACATAGATGTTGTCGAAGATGCGAAACGCGTCGAGGGTGCGGAACAGCAGCGCCACCAGGATTGCCGGCTTGATCAGCGGCAGTGTGATCTTGACGAGCCGCTTGACCGCTCCGGCACCGTCGACTTGCGCTGCGCGCAACAGTTCTTCGGGTACCAGCGCGAGACCGGCCAGCAGGAGCAATGCCATGAACGGCGTCGTCTTCCACACCTCGGCGAGGATGATGATGCCCACAGAGGGAATCTGGTGAGTCAGCGGCGCGCTGCCCTCCGGCAGCAGGTTCGCCAGATAGCCGGTGCCCGGCGTCCACGCGTAGTACCAGCTGTAGGACGCCGCCACGGTGACGATGCCGTACGGGATCAGCACCGCGGTGCGCACGACGCCCTTGCCCACGATCGTCCGGTGCATCACCAGCGCCAACGCCAGGCCGAGCACCAATTCGATCGACACCGATATCACGGTGATCACCAGCGTGACGACAAACGCCGTCCACCAATACCGGTCGGTCAGCACCGTCTGGTAGTTCGACAGCCCAACGAACGACATGTCGTCGGGTGTGGTCAGGCTGACGCGCTGCAGGCTCAGCCAGACCGCGTACCCGATCGGGTACGCCGTCACCGCGAGCATCAGCACTACGGCGGGGGTGATCAACAGGAACGCCAGGCGCCGCTCTGATCGCCGGTCTCCGCTGCCGGCGGCCGATGAGCCGCTTGCGCGAAGAGCGATGGTCCCGGTCATGGGATCAGCCCTTTGCCGTCGATCGCCTTGCGCACTTCGCCGGCAAGCTTGTCTGCGGTGGTCTCCGGGTCGATGCCGGTCACCGGCGCCAGGGTCGCGGAGATCCGCGTCGACACCGCTTGGTAGACCGGCGTGAGCGGACGCACCGCGGCGTCGGTGAGCTGACTGCGGATGATCGCGTATGCCGGGTACTTGAGCTGGAACTGCGGGTCGTCGTAGAGCGATTTCCGCACGGTGGGCAGGCCACCCTGGATCGACAGGTACTTCTCGTTCTCTGCGCTGCGCAGGCAGCGAATCGCCTCGAAGGCCTCCGCCGTGTGCCGCGTCGTCTTCGCGACGGCGAGGTTCAGCCCGCCCAGCGTCACCTTGGCCGGCTGGTCCGGTTGCACGCCCGGATACGGTGCGAAGCCGAGCACCGCCTTGGTGGCGTCGTAGGCGGCGGCGAACTGGGAGTCGTTGGCGTGGAAGTCGCCGACGCCGTCGATTGCGCCAGTGAGGTCGCCGCGCTGGTTCAGGGGCAGGAAAGCGACGCCACCCTTGATCGCGTTGCCCATGATCGACGGCAACACGAACGGCCAGTTCACCTCGAGCGCGGCCTTGCCTTGTTCGAGCGCGAGCCGCGCCGTTTCTTCGTTCGTCTGGGTGACCGACGGATCGGCACCCGGTGCGGTGGCGACGTCCTTGATGATCTGCAGCGCCTTCACCGTCGCCGCGCGGTGCTCTGGCGTGTCCGTCAGGGTGACCGACTTGCCGTCGTCGGAAAGAACGTGGCCGCCAGCGCTTTCCAGCAACGTGTTGAACCACACCACCAGGCCCTCGTACTGCTTCGCCTGCACCGCGATCCAACTCGGCTTTCCTTCGTCGTGCAGGCGCGTCGCCTCGGCCACCACCGCGTTCCAGTCCTTCGGCGGGGTGGTTACCAAATCAGCTCGGTACCAAAGCAGTTGGGTGTTCGTGGTGATCGGGGACGCGTAGAGCTTGTCGTTCCACCTGGCTGTTTTCAGCGGTCCAGGCAGCGTGTCGGCGACGGCGTCGGCTTCCGCTGCACCGGACGGGTCATCCGAGAGCGGCAATGCCCAACCCGCCTCGGCGAACTCGGCCGTCCAGATCACGTCGAGCGCCATCACGTCCAGCGTCCGGTCGTTGCCGGTGAGACGGCGGGCCAATTGAAGACGTTGGTCGTCGGCACCCTTCGGAAGGCTTAACTGCTGGATCGTGAACCGGCCGTCGAACTGCTGGTTGCACTGCTTGGCGACGGCCGCGAAGGTGTTGGCGTCGCCCGCGGGTGTGTAGAAACTGATCACCGCGCCGGTTGGCCCGGTTGCACACGCAGAAACCGCCGTCGCCGCCGTCAGCGCCGCGACGGCCGCCACGCAAAGTCGGCTGACGATGCTCCGCTCCGGCACGACCGCCTCCCGTGTGCGCTAACCGCAGGTACCTCCCGCGCGCAAACCGTAGAGCTAGACGTGCGTGATGTGCAACACTTCCGGCGGCCGCGTCGCAATCGTGACCTGCGCGCTACCGGTTCCTTTCGATCCGTACGGCTATAACGTCAAGCGGGCCAGCAAATCTCGCGCCTTTTCGGCATTCTGCGGATCGCACAGCACGTCGTACCGTCCCGCGACGAGCTGCATCGTCGAACTGAAATCTCTTGTGCCACGTGCCATCGCGTACGGGACCGCAGAGGTGATCAATCCGAAGAACACACCCGCGATCACCCCGGTGAGCAGCGCGCCCCAGGTGTTGGCCGTGATCAGCCCGAGCACCAGCCCGATGAAAATGCCCAACCAGGCGCCGGTGATCACGCCGCCGCCGAGCACCTTCGGCCATGTGAGGCGACCGGTGACCCGCTCGACCTGCATCAGATCCACGCCGACAATGGTCACCTGCTGCACAGGGAACTGTTGGTCGGACAGGTAGTCGACGGCGCGCTGGGCCTCCGCGTAGGTCGGATACGAGCCGATCGGCCAGCCCTTCGGCGGGGTGGGAAGCGACGGCCCTCGCGGGCCTGGCGCAGGGGTGTTCGGGTTCTGTCCCGGCTGAAATGGGCTGGTCATCGGTCCTTACTCCTCACGATGGGTGCGACGGGCCAGACACGGTATGCATACCCAACGCGTCTCACCGCTTGATTGTGCCCGGTGTGTCGGCCGAAGCGGTGACCGAGGTACGCCCGACCAGCCAATACGCTAGGTTGATCGACATGACGACACCGGGCGGCTCCGGCGAACAGCCACGGGAGGACCAACCGTCCACCGGGGGAGATGAGCCGCCGCCATTTGACCAGGCGGAAACGCAGTTCGCGCCGATCCCGCCGCCGGACCAACCGCCCTCCGGGGAAAACCCGCCGCCTGAGGGGGCGGAGACGCAAATCGTGCAAACCCCGCTGCCGGACATCCCACCGGCGTACGCGCCCCCGCCCGCGCCACCCGCCAGCGGGACACCGCCGAGCGGTTACCCGCCGCCGAGCTACCCCGCGCCGTCCTACCCGGCGCAACCGTCCTACCCCGAGCAGCCGTCGTACCCCGAGCAACCGTCCTACCCCGGGCAACCGCCGTCGTACCCGCCGCAGCCGTCCTACCCCGGGCAACCGCCGTCGTACCCGCCGCAGCCGTCCTCCTACCCCGGGCAACCGCCGTCGTACCCGCCGCAACCGTCCTACCCGGCGCAGCCGAGCGGTTACCCCGCGCCGTCGCCCTACCAGTCCGGCTACCCGAGCGCCCCGTACGCGGGCGGCTACGGTGCCCCGAAAACCAACGGGATGGCCATCGGCTCTCTGGTCGCGTCGATTATCGGCGTCCCGCTGTTCTTCGCGTGCTTCACCGGCGCGATAGCCGCAATGGTGGGCATCGTGCTCGGCGTCATCGCGCTGAACCAGATCAAGCAATCTGGTGAGCAGGGACGCGGATTCGCCATCGCGGGAATCGTGATCGGCGGGATAGTTCTGGCGTTAAACCTGCTATTCATCATCTTGTACCTGGTCACTAAGTCGTATTCGTATACGTAGCGGCGTCATGACATACGACCCCAACGACCCGAACCGGGCATTCGAGTACCCGTCCTTGGAGCAATCCGGGCACCCGGTCGATCCGTCCGCCCCGATCGACTACCCGGCGACGAATCCGTCGGGGTATCCGCAGCCACCGGGCTATCCGCCAGCCACGGGGTATCCCGGGCCCGCGTTCCCTCCCCCGTACCAGCCCTATGGGACCCCGCCGCACGACCCGTACCGGCTGGGCGCCCCCCGGGAGACCAACGGTCAGGCAATCGGCGCCTTGGTCGCGGGAATTGTCGGGGTACCGCTGTGCTTCTGCGGGATACCGTCGATCATCGCGATCGTGCTCGGATTCCTGGCGATGAGTGAGACCAAGCGCACCGGGCAAGACGGGCATGGCATGGCGCTCGCCGGGGTCATCATCGGAGTGATCGGACTAGCGCTCGCTGTGTTGACCTGGATTGCGAGCGCGGCCGGCCACACCGACGGCAGCTACTAGCTCGGCGCCTCGAACCGCTCGCCCTGTCGCGTCATGCCGGCGGCTCTACCCTTGCCCGCGATCACTAACGCCATCTTGCGGCTCGCTTCGTCGAGCATCTCATCGCCGAGCATCACCGCGCCGCGTGCGCCACCGGCGGCCGATGTGTGCCACTCGTAGGCCTCGAGAATCAGCTCGGCGTGGTCGTACTCGTCTTGCCGCGGGCTGAATATCTCGTTGCCCGCCGCGATCTGGTCGGGATGCAGCACCCACTTGCCGTCATAGCCGAGTGCGGCGGACCGTCCGGCCACTCGGCGGAATCCGTCGACATCGCGCACCTTCAGATACGGGCCGTCGATCGCGGCGACGCCGTGGGCGCGCGCGGCGATGAGTATCGACATCAGAATGTGGTGATACGCGTCGCCGACGTCGTAGCCCGCCGGCTGCTCCCCGACCTCCAATGTGCGCATGTTCAGACTCGCAATCAGGTCGGCAGGCCCGAGGATCAGCGCCTGCACCCGCGGCCCGCCGGCGATCGCATCAAGATTGCTCAATCCCTGCGCGTTCTCGATCTGCGCCTCAATGCCGATGCGCCCCACCGGCAAACCATGCGTCATCTCCAGTTGCGTCAACAACAGATCGAGCACGTGGATGTGCGACACGTCGGTGACCTTGGGCAGCACGATGATGTCGAGCTCGGCGCCCTGAGCGGAAGCAACGGTGGAGACCACCTCGATCACGTCGGCGTGCGTCCACGGCGTCGTCCAGTCGTTGACGCGGACACCGCGAAGCTGACCCGACCATCCCGGCCGCGACAGCGCGGTCGCCGCCTGCGTGCGGGCCTGTGCTTTCGCGTCGACGGCAACCGCGTCCTCGAGGTCGAGGAACACCTCGTCGGCGGGCAGGCCCTTGGCCTTCTCGATCATCTTGATGCTGCTGCCGGGCACCGAAAGGCACGTTCGGCGCGCCCGATACGCAGCCCCCAAAATTTCATCCACGCATTTACTCCTACCCTGGCAGTCATGGCTGCGGTCAGCAGGGTGTACGCGGCGCGGCTGGCCGGCATGGTCGTGCTCGGCCCCGACGGCGAATCAATCGGCCGCGTGCGGGATGTCGTGATCAGCATCAGCATCGTTCGCCAACAGCCACGGGCTCTTGGGCTCGTCGTCGAATTGCTCACGCGACGAAGGATTTTTGTGCCGATCACGCGGGTCACCGCGATCGAGCCCAACGCGGTGACGCTGACCACGGCAAGCGTCTCACTGCGCGGATTCGCGCAGCGTCCGGGTGAGGTGCTTGTGTTGGGCCGGGTCATCGAAACCCGGGTGCGTGTCGAGGATCCCGAGCTGGAGCAACTGCACGGGGCGGAGCTCGTCATCGTCGATCTCGGTATCGAACAGACCCGCACCCGCGAGTGGGTCGTCACCAAGGTCGCGGTACGAAGCCCGCGCCGGCTCGGCCGTCGGAGCAACATCTACATCGTCGACTGGCAACACGTGCAGGGCCTGACCCCGTCAGCGCTGGCGTTGCCCGGCCAAGGGGTTGCGCAGCTGCTGTACCAATTCGAGGGTCAACGCCCGATCGAGGTCGCCGAGGCGATCCGCGAGCTGCCGACCAAGCGTCGCGTCGAGGTGATCAACGCGCTCGATGACGAACGGCTGGCCGACGTGCTGCAAGAACTGACCGAGGACGAGCAGAGCGCCCTGCTGAAATATCTCGACACCGAGCGGGCCGCTGATGTCCTCGAGGCGATGGACCCCGACGACGCCGCCGACCTGCTCGGGGTGATCGACCCCGCCGAACGCGAGACGCTGCTGCGCCGCATGGACCCCGAGGACTCCGAGCCGGTGCGGCGGCTTCTGAGCCACTCACCGGACACCGCAGGCGGCTTGATGACATCAGAGCCGGTGGTCGTCGCCCCCGACACCACAGTCGCCGAAGCGTTGGCGCGGGTGCGCGACCCCGACCTGACGCCCGCGCTTGCCTCCATGGCCTTCGTCGCACGACCGCCGACCGCGACACCCACCGGCCGCTACCTCGGATGCGTACACCTGCAGCGACTGCTGCGCGAACCGCCGGCGGCGCTGGTCAGCGGGATGGTGGACACCGACCTTCCCAGCCTCATCCCCGAGTCGTCGCTAACCGCCGTGACCCGGTACTTCGCTGCTTACAATCTGGTCTGCGGGCCGGTCGTCGATGACGAGAACCACCTGTTGGGCGCGGTGACCGTCGACGACGTGCTCGACCACCTACTGCCCGACGACTGGCGCCGGCACTTCGATGAAGAAGAATTCTCGCCCAGCAAGGAAGGGGTGACATGAGCGGGCGGGCGGCACGCCAGCGGCTGGACAGGCCGCGCACCTCGCGGCGGTTGTCGATCAATGTCGACCCTGAGACGGTCGGGCAGTTCAGCGAATCGATCGCACGGTTTCTGGGCACCGGTCGCTACCTGCTCTGGCAAACCATCATCGTGGTCGTCTGGATCGCGCTCAACATGGGCGCGATCCACTGGCGCTGGGACCCGTATCCGTTCATCCTGCTCAACCTCGTGTTCTCGACCCAGGCCGCCTACGCGGCGCCGCTCATCTTGCTGGCGCAGAACCGGCAGGAGAACCGCGACCGGGTGGCGCTGGATGAGGACCGGCGGCGCGCGGCCCAGACCAAGGCCGACACCGAATACCTGGCCCGTGAGCTGGCAGCCCTTCGGCTCGCAATCGGCGAAGTGGCCACTCGCGATTACCTGCGCCGCGAGCTCGACGAGCTACGTGCGGTCATCGAGGAATCGCGGTCGGTGTCCTCGCAGCCCGAACCGTCCAAAGGCGACGTCGCGGAGCGGCGAGCAAAGCGAGTCCCGAAGCGTGCCGACCCGGTCGCACCCACCTGAGGAGTGAGATCTCGCAGTGACCAATGTGCATCTAATCCATTGCCGAGTAGGTATGGTGATTCAGTTCACAAGGCTGGTGAAGCGCCGGCTCGTACGCGGCGCGGGCTTCGACGACGTCAGGACGGTGTGAGTGCAGATAGGGGGAGGCTCGGGGGCCCGCAACGCCCTTGAGTGGGCGCGCCAACGGGTTACCCGGGCCGCTCGCACTCCTGCGACGGCCCTGGTCGTCGTGGTAGCCCCTGTCGTGTTCGCCAGCGCGGTGGCCGCTGCGCCGCGTCCCGCGCCGGTGGTGCACCCGCCCATACAGGACGCCAACGTGATGCCCCTGGCCGCGGTGGTGAACCCGAGCGACATCTCCGGGCCGTCCGTCATCGAAGTCAGCCGCCCGCCGGCGAGTTTCCATGTGGCGGCGGCGTCCTTGTCGGCGCCCCCTCCCGCCGTGGTCGTGAATTCACCTGGCGCGCTGAGGATTCCATCGATGGCTCTGGCGGCCTACCGAAACGCCGAGCGGCTGATGGCGCTGGCTCAGCCCAATTGCGGCATCAGCTGGAATCTGCTGGCAGGTATCGGCCGCATCGAGTCGCTGCACGCCAACAACGGCGCCACCGACGCGCACGGCACCGCCATGCGGCCCATCTACGGCCCGACGCTTGACGGGTCCCTGCCGGGCAACGAGATCATCGTGCAGAGCATGGCGCCCAGCGGCCAGCCCACGTATGCCCGCGCGATGGGCCCGATGCAGTTCCTGCCGGGAACCTGGGCGCGCTACGCTTCCGACGGCGACGGCGACGGCAAGGCCGATCCGCAGAACCTGTTCGACGCGTCGCTCGCCGCTGCCCGCTACCTGTGCGCCGGCGGGCTGAACCTGCGCGACCAGTCGCAGGTGCTCAGCGCGATCCTGCGCTACAACAACTCGATGCCCTACGCGCAAAACGTGCTGGGGTGGGCGGCGGCGTACGCCACCGGCGTGGTCCCTGTCGACCTCCCGCCAATCATCGGACCGATACCGCCGATGGGCGACGCACACCTGGAAAACGGCCCCGAAGGGCTCGGTCCCGGCCTGCCGATCAACGTGCTGGGTCTTCCGATGACGGATCCGATGTCACAGATGCAGATGGTGAATTTCAGTTCGACCGACGTCGCCAACCAGATGCCCCTGATCCCGCCACCCGGCATGGATCCGAACCAGTACGCGGCGATGACGGCGGGGTGTCCGACCCTCGTCTGTTTCGGCGCGAGCGCGTTGCCTTCGGCGCCAGGCACCAACCCGTACCCGTACCCGGTGGGCCTGAATCCACAGGCGTATCCGCAGATGCCCGGGATGCCGCCGGGCGGTCCGCTGCCGGGGCCCTCGATGCCCGGGCCGCTGATGCCCGGACAACCGATGCCGACGGGGCCCTACCCGGGTCCCGCGCCGGCCATGCCGGTCGCCGGGCCGCTGCCGGGTCCAGCGCCTGCGGGGCCGCCTGCGCCCGCGCCGGGATTGCCGCCGTCGACTGGACCTCTGCCGGGTCCTGCCAACTGAGCACCGGCCGGTCGCGCCCGGGCCAACCGTAGACTCGACGGTGATGTCCGAACATTCGAACGAACCGGTAACCGCCGATGAGCGCTCGCGCGAAGAGAAAACGACCGCTGTCCGCTCAGCGCTGGCCAAGGTGATCGACCCGGAGTTGCGTCGGCCGATCACAGAGCTGGGCATGGTGAAAGCGGTGGCAGTCGAACCCGACCACAGCGTGCATATCGAGATCTACTTGACCACCGCCGCCTGCCCGAAGAAGACGGAGATCTCCGACCTTGTCAGCCGGGCGGTGACGGATGTGCCCGGCACCGGTGCGGTGACGGTCAGCCTCGACGTGATGAGCGACGAACAGCGCACCGAACTCCGCAAAATGTTACGGGGTGACGCGCGCGAGCCGCTGATTCCATTCGCGCAGCCCGGGTCGCTGACCCGGGTGTACGCGGTGGCCTCGGGTAAGGGCGGTGTCGGCAAGTCCAGCGTCACAGTCAACCTCGCGGCCGCGATGGCCGCCCGCGGCCTGTCGGTGGGGCTCCTCGATGCCGACATCTACGGTCACTCGATCCCGCGGATGATGGGCACAACGGATCGGCCCACGCAGGTCGAGTCGATGATCCTACCGCCGATCGCCCATGACGTGAAGGTGATCTCGATCGCCCAGTTCACCCGGGGCAACACGCCGGTGGTGTGGCGCGGCCCGATGCTGCATCGTGCGCTTCAGCAGTTTCTCGCCGACGTGTACTGGGGGGATCTGGACGTTCTGCTGCTGGATCTGCCGCCCGGCACCGGCGACGTCGCGATCTCGGTGGCTCAGCTGATCCCGGCCGCCGAGATCCTGGTGGTGACGACGCCGCAGATGGCCGCCGCCGAGGTGGCGGAACGGGCGGGCGCGATCGCGCTGCAGACCCGGCAGCGGATCGTCGGGGTGGTCGAGAACATGTCCGGACTGCTGATGCCTGACGGGTCGACGATGCGGCTGTTCGGCGAGGGCGGTGGACGTCAGGTCGCCGAGCGGCTGTCGCACGCGGTCGGCGCCGACGTGCCGCTGCTGGGCCAGGTGCCGCTGGACCCCGCGCTGGTGACTGCCGGCGATTCCGGGCTTCCGCTCGTGCTCAGCGCGCCCGACTCACCGGCAGGCAAGGAGCTACGTGGTGTCGCCGACACGCTGTCTGCCCGCCGGCGAGGCCTGGCCGGGATGTCGCTGGGCATAGACACCGCGCGCAGGTGAGCTTGTGCGCTGAAACCGGCTAGGTCGCGTCGCGGTCGAATGGGGTTGGGCCGCTTGCAGACTCGGGCTTCGCCTCGGGTGCTTCCTGCGGCACCTCGGCCGGCTTATCGAACTTGCCGGTCAAGAAGGAGTCATCGCCGTCGAGCAGATGCTTCGTCAGCGCCGCGCGTGGTGACATACCGCGCAGCTTCTGCAGCTCGGCCAGCGGCTCGCGCAGGTCGTCGAACTCGGGACCGAGCTCATCGCGCAAGCTGCTGGTCGCGCCGCTGAGATAATCGCGGGCCTGGCGGAGCGCATTGGACGTCCAGCGGATGGCGCCGGGCAGGCGTTCGGGGCCCAGGATCACCAAGCCCACGACCACCAAGACCAGCATCTCGCCCCATCCGATGTTGGCGAACATCAGGTGTCCGGGGCAGCAGTGACCGTCAGCGTGACATGGCGTCCGTCGCGCACCACCTCGATCGGCGAGGGCTGTCCGATGGTGAGCTGACGCACCGCGACGACGAATTCGTCAGCGTCGGCGACGGTCCGGTCACCGACCTTCACCACCACGTCGTTCTCGAGGATCCCACCCTTCTCGGCGGGACCACCGGCCTTGACGTTGGCTACCTGCGCCCCGGATGCCACCGAATTGCTGACCGATCGGGCGGTCAGGCCCAAGGTGGGATGGACGATCTTGCCGTCCTTGATCAGCGCATCGACAACCTGCTTCACCTCGTTGCCCGGGATCGCGAATCCGAGCCCACTGGCGCTGTCGGACAGCGACTTTCCGGCGGTGTTGATGCCGATCACGTGAGAGTTCATGTCGATCAGAGGGCCACCGGAGTTGCCGTGGTTGATCGAGGCGTCGGTCTGCAGAGCGTCGATGACGGTGTCGGTGTCGGAGCCTTCGCCGGACAGCGGGACAGGCCGGTGCAGCGCGCTGATGATGCCCTGTGTGACGGTGCTGCGCAGTCCGAGCGGCGCACCGGCGGCGATGACCTCGTCACCGACGCGGACCTTGTCCGAGTCGCCGAACTGGGCCACCCTCAGGTTGTCGACGTTGTCGACCTTGAGCACCGCCAGGTCGGTCTTCGGGTCGCGGCCGACGAGGTTAGCGGGCACTTCCTTGCCGTCGTTGAACACCGCCGTGATCTTGAACTGGCTCGGTTGGTTGGCCGCGTCAGAGATCACGTGGTTGTTGGTGACGATGTAGCCGCGGCCGTCCACGACGACACCGGAGCCTTGCGAGCCCTCCTGGTCGCTCAACGCCTCGACGGTGACGACGGAATCGGACACCGCGGCCGCCACTTGAGCGAAGCGGCCTTCAGGCGGCTGACTGCCGTTGGTCGACAGCGTGACCTTGGACGTCGTGAATGCCTCGACAACCTCGGCGGTCTTGCGACCCACCCAACCGCCGATGAAGGCGATTGCCAGCGCGAGCGCCGCGAGCACCGCCAGTGCGCGGTAGGAGACCTTTCCGCCGAACAGCACGTCGCGCACACCGAGCTTGCCGGTGGGCCCGCCTACCGTCGCCGGTCGCGGCCTGGCCAGCGCCGGGCCGGTAAGCGACGCGGCGGCACCCGGGTCGCGCCACGGGTCCGCACCGATATCGGCGTCGTCGTCGCCCTCGTTGGCGAGCGCTCCGGCATCGGCGGGATGACGCTGTAGCGAGTCGCCCCCGGCATGCGGGCGGCCGAACGCCTCGGCAAGCACCGGGTCGGGTGGGGCGTCGCGCGGCGTGAACTCGCCTTGGTCGGCGTGCTTGTCGGAGCCGAGGAAAGACCCGCTGAAGCCCTCCGGGCGACCGAACGCGCGGGTGGACGCGGGGTCGACAGCTGGTCGGGAGATGGGGCGCGGCGCGAGACGGGTGGTGGCGTTGCCGTCGCCCGAGCCGGGCGGCTGGGCGCCGTCGGGATTGTCTTTGTTGGGGCTCAACTCATCCTCTTCCGGGGGTGCGGACGGCGTGGGACATGGCCCGGCACGACGTCCCCGACGAAGTGGCCTCCACCCTACCGGCGTCTACGCCGACCACGCGGCCCGAGAGGCTCATCGCCGTTGGCCAACTCGTCGGCGGGCCCTGCCGCGCACCCGCCGTCGATCGACTCGTCGGACTGGTGCGGGATCCGCCCAAGCGTGCCGAGCAGCTCGGTGGGCACCCTGATCGGGCGAGAATCGCGCAGGGCCGCACGGGCTTGGCGCTGACCCTCGACTTCGCTGGCGCACTGCGGGCACAACGAGAGGTGGTGCGCCGCACGCAGATGGGCGTTCATTCGCAACTCGCCGTCGACGAACGCAGCGATCGCCTCGGTGGATAGATGCTCGGTGGACCCGAACTGGCGGGGGCCGACGGGCGCGTCGGTCTGTGAGGCGAATTGGGACGGCAGCCAGGAAATCGCGCGGCGAAACACGTGCCCTGGGTCGGCCATCGTCCCTCCTCTCGGCGACCTCCACGCGAATGGGGCTACCTCGAATGTAGCGCGCTTCATGCCGGCAGACACGCAGCTCAGGCCGACTTGGCGGCGAGCTCTTCGGTGCTGCTGTGCGCGGCGAGATATTCGCGCAGCGCCTGGCGCCCGCGGTGGATACGGCTGCGGACGGTGCCGAGCTTCACGCCCAGTGTCGCGCCGATCTCCTCATAGGACAGGCCCTCGATGTCGCACAGCACCACCGCGGCGCGGAACTCAGGAGGCAGCGAATCCAGCGCCGCCTGCAGGTCAGGGCCCAGCCGGGAATCGTGATAGATCTGCTCCGGGTTCGGCTCGTCGGCGGGCACACGGTCGTAATCCTCGGGCAACGATTCCATCCGGATCCGCGCGCGGCGCCGGACCATGTCGAGAAACAGGTTCGTGGTGATCCGGTGCAACCAGCCTTCGAACGTGCCCGGCTGATAGTTCTGCAGCGAGCGGAACACGCGGATGAAGGTCTCCTGGGTCAGGTCCTCGGCATCGTGTTGGCTACCCGACAACCGGTAGGCCAGCCGGTACACCCGGTCGGCGTGCTGACGGACCAACTCATCCCACGAGGGCATCGTGCTCTTGTCGCCGGTGGCGTCGAACACCGCAGTGCCCTGCGGCTCGTCGCGCTCCTCGACCCAGCCCGAGTCGAAGGAACGCTCGATGTGCGACATGCTCGCGGGCAGCATCGCCGACGATGAAAGGGTGCGGGTCGTGGGATCCTCCCGGTCCGATGGATAAACCTCACCGCCGGGCGACACCGGCGATACCTCTACGTAGCGGCCAACGTCGATCCCATCGGGACTATTCCCGGTGCGCCAGCCTGCGTATGCCATTCGCCTACCGTTCCCCACCCCGGTGTGGCCGGTGTATGAGCGAACTGAGCTTTTCCTGAGAAACCGGGCCGCCACCGCGGCTCGCCGCACGGATGGCGCGAAATCTGTCGTCACGGCCCGGGCGTGTCGGCCAGACCGTCTTCGGGCGCGGTCCTTCGGGCGCGCCTGTCCGTCGACCCGCGGCGTTGGTTCTACGCTGCGGGGATGGTCGGCTCGGAGCGGGAAGCGATGCTGGGGCATGCCGAGGGCTCGATCTCGGAGGACCAGATCGTCGCCGCTGCGCGCGAGCGAGCCGTCGACGCCGGGGCCGGTGCGGTGACGCCCGCGGTCGGTGCGTTGCTCTCGGTGCTGGCCCGGCTGTCGGGCGCCAGGGCGGTCGCCGAGGTGGGCACCGGGGCCGGGGTCAGCGGGCTGTGGCTGCTGGCGGGCATGGCCGAAGACGGGGTGCTGACCACGATCGACGTCGAGCCGGAACATCAGCGGTTGGCCAAGCAGGGGTTCAGCGAGGCCGGGGTCGCGCCGTCACGGACCCGGGTGATCGGCGGCCGCGCGCAGGACGTGCTGCAGCGACTCGCCGATGAGTCGTACGACCTGGTGTTCATCGACGCCGACCCGGTGGACCAACCGCAGTTCGTCGTCGAGGGCATCCGGCTGCTGCGCCCCGGCGGGGCGATCGTCGTGCACCGCGCTGCGCTCGGCGGCCGCGCGGGCGACCCCGCCGCCGGCGATGCCGAGGTGAACGCGGTTCGTGAGGCCGCGCGGCTGATCGCCGAGGACGAGCGGCTGACACCGGTGCTGGTGCCACTCGGCGACGGGATCCTGGTCGCCGCACGGTACTGACCTGTCGGCCTACCGGATCGGCAATCCGGTGAGAGCGCGCGCGACGACAAGCCGCTGAATCTCGCTGGTGCCCTCGAAGATCGTGAAGATCTTCGCGTCCCGGTGCATACGCTCCACCGGGTAGTCGCGGGTGTAGCCGTTACCGCCGAGGATCTGAATCGCCTCGTCGGTCACATAGACCGCGGTCTCGCTCGCGAACAGCTTGGCCATCGAGCCCTCCGCGGACGTGAACGGCTTCTTGTTGCGGAGCATCCAGCCCGCGCGCCACACCAGCAGGCGTGACGCGTCGATCCGGCTCTTCATGTCGGCGAGCTTAAATGCGATCGCCTGGAACTCACCGATCTTGCGGCCGAATTGCTCACGCTGGCAAGCGTATTCGAGGGCGTATTCATAGGCCGCGCGTGCAACGCCGAGGGCCATCGCGCCCACCACCGGCCGCGTGCGCTCGAAGGTCATCATCGCCGAGTGACTCGACGTGCGTTTGCCCTCACGGGCATTCGCGATGCGCTGCTCGAAGCGGTCCCGCCCACCGAGGATCAGCGCACCCGAGATGCGGACATCGTCGAGGACCACCTCCGCGGTGTGCGACGCCCGAATCCCATGCTTCTTGAACTTCTGTCCCTGCGACAGCCCCGGGGTATCTGGCGGCACGATGAACGTCGCCTGGCCGCGTGTGCCCAATTCGGGGTACACCGACGCCACGACAATGTGGACGGCCGCGATGCCCCCATTCGTCGCCCACGTCTTCGTGCCGGTCAGCACCCATTCGTCGGCCGCTTCGTCGTAGCGCGCCCGGGTCCGCACCGCGCCCACGTCCGAGCCGGCGCCCGGCTCGGAGGCGCAGAACGCCGCGACCTTCGGATCTCCTGGACTGCCGAACATCTGGGGAAGGAACTCACCGAGTTGCTCGGGCGTTCCGCTCGCCGCGAGCGCAGCCGCAGCCAGACCCGTCCCGAGGATGGACAGCGCGATACCAGCATCGCCCCAGAACATCTCCTCGAACACGGTCAGCAGCCCGAGACCGCTGGGTTCAGCGGCCATCTGCGCGAACAACTCCGGCGTGTACAAGCCGACTTTCGCGGCCTCAGCGATGATCGGCCACGGCGTCTCCTCGCGCTCATCCCATTCGGCGGCGGCGGGCCGGATCACCTCGGCGGCAAACTCGTGCACCCAGTCACGAACGTGCACAACTTCTTCCGGCAGTTCCAACGAGAAACCTGCATCCATGATCGTGTGAACCTTTCTTCACTGCACCGGTCGGAGCTGCCATGCATCCATGGCAAACGTCTCCGCCGTGCCGACACGCAAATAGTAAACGCCTGTACACTAAAAGCGCAAAGGCAAAGGCCGGAGGCTCACTCGCGGTCTTGACGAATTCCTAACGTGGCGATCCCTTGACGGTGGCTGAACGCGTGTTTAACGTATTGAACGTGCGTTCAGCTGACATGACGGCGACTGCCCGGATCCGCGACGCGGCGATCGAGCAGTGGGGCCAGCACGGCTTCAACGTCGGCCTGCGGCCCATCGCTGAGGCCGCGGGGGTGAGCGCCGCGCTGGTGATCCACCATTTCGGATCCAAAGAGGGGCTGCGCAAGGCCTGCGACGACCACATCGCCGAGGAGGTCCGCACCGCGAAATCCGAGTCGCTGCGATCGGCCGACCCGGCCACCTGGTTCGCGCAGATGGCCGAGATCGAGTCCTACGCGCCGATGATGCGGTACCTGGTGCGCAGCATGCAGTCGGGCACGGAGCTGGCGAAGACGTTCTGGCGACGGATGCTCGAGAACGCCGAGGAGTACCTGGAGGAAGGCGTGCGCGCCGGCACACTCAAGGGAAGCCGAGACCCCAAGGCCCGCGCGAAGTATCTGGGCCTGACCGGTGGTGGTGGATTCCTGCTCTACCTGCAGATGCACGACAACCCGACCGATATGGCAGCAGTGCTGCAGGACTACAGCGAGGAGATGGTGCTGCCCGCACTCGAGGTCTACACCAAGGGGCTGATGACCGACAGCACGATGTATGACGCTTTCGTCGCCCAAGAAGAACAAGCAACGAAGCAAGGAGAAGACACATGACGACGCCTGCGGTCGAAATCCATGATCTGAAAAAGTCTTTCGGGCACACGAAGGCGTTGGACGGGCTGGATCTGACGGTCGATCACGGCAGCATCGCGGGATTCCTGGGTCCCAACGGCGCGGGCAAATCGACGACGATTCGGGTGTTGCTCGGCCTGCTTCGAGCCGACGGCGGGACAGCGCGGCTGCTCGGCGGCGACCCGTGGCGCGACGCGGTGTCGCTGCATCGCCGAATCGCCTATGTCCCGGGCGATGTGACGCTGTGGCCCAATCTCACCGGCGGTCAGGCGATCGACTTCCTCGCCCGGCTGCGGGGAGGCAACAACCACGCGCGCCGCGACGAACTGATCGAGCGATTCGAACTCGATCCGCACAAGAAGGCCCGCACCTACTCCAAGGGCAATCGGCAGAAGGTCGCGATCGTCGCGGCCTTCAGCAGCGACGTCGAGTTATACATCCTCGACGAGCCCACCTCGGGCCTGGATCCGTTGATGGAGAAGGCGTTTCAGCAGTGCGTCCGCGAGGTCGCGGGGCGCGGTGGCGCGGTGCTGCTGTCGAGCCACATCCTTGCCGAGGTCGAGCAGCTCTGCGACACCGTGACGATCATCCGCGCCGGCCGCAGCGTGCGGTCAGGCCGGCTGGACGACCTGCGGCACTTAATGCGCACCACGGTGAAAGTGCGCACCCGAGGCGGGCCGGACCAGCTGCGCTCCGCGCCGTTCGTGCACGATCTCTCCGAACAGGGCGGCACGGCCACCTTCTCGGTGGACCGCGCCGATCTGGACCGCGCGATGGATCTCCTGACCAGCCTCGGCATCGAGGAACTGTCGGTGTTCCCGGCCTCACTGGAGGACCTGTTCCTGCGCGAGTACCAGGGGGCGTCGCGATGACCGCCACCGCGGTCGCCCGGCACACCGGGCAGTCCCCATCGGCCGTGACCGGGGCGCCGACGCTGCTCGCCCTTGCCGTGCGCCGCGACCGCGTCCGGCTGGCGGTGTGGATCTGGGCGCTGACATTCATGATGGTCTACGCACCGAACGCGATAAAGCTCGCCTATCCCGATGAGGCGCAACGCCTCGCCCGCGTCAACCTGCTGAAAACACCGGCCGGCATCATGATGGGAGGACCGTCCTTCGGCGGCAACGAGACCAACCTCGGCGTGATGATGGCCAACGAACTGATGCTGACGCTGATCGTCGCCGCATCGATCCTGTCCATTCTCACCGTGGTTCGGCACACACGCGCCGAGGAGGAAAGCGGCGCGGCCGAACTGGTGATGTCTTCGGTGGTCAGCCGCTACGCGCGGACGCTCGCCGCGCTGGTGCTGGTGGGCGCCGTCAACGCGATCCTCGCGATCACGATGACGTTCGCGCTGGCAGCTACCGGGTTCGACCTGATCGATTGCGCCGGAATGTGTCTGGGCATCACCGGTGCAGCGATGGTGTTCGGCGCCGTGGCCGCGGTGACCGTGCAGCTGTGGCGCCAGGCCCGCACCGCTACAGGGGCGGCGATGGGTGTGCTGGCCGCGGCCGCGCTGGTGCGCGGAGTGGGCGACATCATCAACCATTCCGGGAGCATCCTGAGCTGGTTGTCGCCCATCGCCTGGGCGCAACAGATGCGCTCGTTCGTCGACCTGCGGTGGTGGCCGTTCGCAATGCTGGTTGTGCTCACGGTGGCGCTGATGGGCCTGGCCATGGTGCTCGAAACCCGGCGCGAGTACGACGACGGCATCCTGCCGTCGAGGGGTGATCGGGTGAACGCGCCACAAATCCGGAGCGTCTTCGAGCTGAACCTTGTGCTGCAGCGCGGGCAGGTCATCGGCTGGGGCGTGGGCCTGTTCCTGGCCGGCCTGGCGTTCGGCTCGATGACGAAGTCCCTGCAGGACGCGGCGAAGACCAACGAATTGATCGCGCGTGTGCTGTCCACGCAGGGCTACAACGGGATCTACACCACGCTGACGCAGTTCCTGGCCGCGGCCGCAACGGGTTTCGTGGTGGCCGCCATTGTGCGGCTCAACCACGATGAGGACTCGGGAATCGCCGAGGAGGTGCTCGCGGGCTCGGTGTCGCGGTGGCGCTGGCTGCTGTCCAACGTCGGCGCCGCGCTCGCCGGGTCTGCTGTGCTGATGTTCCTCGCCGGACTCGGCAATGGGCTGGGCGCCGCGGTGACGATGGGGCAAGCCGACCTGGTTCCGCGGCTCATCGGCGCCGGAGTCGCCCAGGTTCCCGCGATGGCGGTGATGGCCGGAATCGGCGCCCTCGCCGTCGCTGTGCGCCGTCCGCCGATCGGCTGGCTGGCGGTCACATTCGTGGTGCTGGCGCTGTATCTGGGTGCGCTGCTGCGGTTGCCGCACTGGCTCATCGACCTGTCACCGGTGGGACGGACAACCGTGCCGTCGAACGTGCCGGTGGGGGCGATGGCGGTGATGGTGGCGGCCGCGGTGGTGCTGACCGCGGTCGCGGGCTGGATCTATCGGCGCCGCGACGCAATTTAGGAGGCATTCGACATGAGCATCGGTTTACGGGTGGTCGCGCAATCCGTTTTCGGCCTGGTGGCGTTCGCAGCACTGCTGTTCTTGCCCGCGGGAACGCTCGACTACTGGCAGGCATGGGTCTTCCTGGCCGTGTTCTCCATCGCGTCGCTCTCGACGGTCTACTGGCTGAAGAAGGACCCGGCGGCCCTCGAGCGCCGCATGCACGCCGGGCCTGCCGCCGAGACAAGAACCGTGCAGAAGGTCGTCGCCGCCGGCGTTTATGTTCTGTTCTCGGCGCTGCTGGTGTTCAGCGCCTTCGACCATCGCTTTGGCTGGTCGCCGGTGCCGGCCGCGGTGTCCTTGGCCGGCGACGCGCTGGTGGCGATCGGCCTCGGCATCGCGATCTTCACGGTCATCGAGAACCGATATGCGGCAGCCACCGTCACCGTCGAGGAGGGCCAGAAGGTCGTGTCCGCCGGCCTGTACGGGCTGGTGCGGCACCCCATGTACATGGGGGCGACGATCATGATGGCGGGCATTCCGCTGGCGCTCGACTCCTGGTGGGGGCTGGCGGTTCTCATCCCCTGCCTGTTCGGCGTCGCCTTCCGCATTCGCGATGAGGAGAAGATGCTCACCAACGAACTAAGCGGATACCGCGAATACACCCAGAAGGTCCACCACCGGTTGGTGCCGTATGTCTGGTGAGACCGGCATCAGCACCGGCCTGCGGGCTACCGCAGCGGGATTGATCGGCCTTGCTGCCTTCGGTGTTCTGCTATTCGTGCCTGCAGGTACGTTGAACTACTGGCAGGCATGGGTTTTCCTGATCGTGTTCGCAATCTCGACCTGGATCCCGGCTCTGTATCTGCTCCGTAAGAATCCGGCCGCGCTCGAGCGCCGAATGCGTGCCGGGCCCGGGGCCGAAACCAGAACGGTACAGAAGATCGTCATCGCGGGGGCATTTGCGTCGGCAGCAGCGATGATCGTGCTCAGTGTGCTCGACCACCGCTTTGGCTGGTCGCAAATGCCACCGATGGTGTCGGTGGTTGGTGATGCTCTGGTGGTGATCGGACTTGGTGTCGCAATGTTGGCGGTCATCCAGAACAGCTATGCGGCAGCCAACGTCACCGTGGAGGGAAACCAGCATGTCGTGTCGACAGGCCTGTACGGTTCCGTGCGACACCCGATGTACGTGGGAAACCTGATCATGATGGCGGGGATCCCCCTCGCGCTCGGGTCGTATTGGGGACTTGTAGTCGTGATACCCGGACTGTTGCTGCTCGTCATCCGCATCCTCGACGAGGAAAAGCTGCTCGCGCAGGAGCTGGCCGGATATCGCGAATACACGCAGCAAGTGCGTTGCCGCCTGGTTCCCTACATGTGGTGATTTCTGAGCCATCTGGGCGGTGCCGACGGTTAGGGTGAAGACGTGCCCGGACAGACGGCGCCCACACTGGACCGGCCGTGGCATCGTCCCGGCCGGTTCCGGTATGCGCTCGGCCGGCTGCGCGGGTTCGCGAAACCTCCGGTGACCGTGACCGGGCCGCCCGACGACATCGTCATCGACCGCGATGCCGAGGTCGCCACGCGAGACGGAACGGTGTTGCGGGTCAATGTGTTCCGCGCCGCCGACGGCGGTCCCCGGCCGGTCATTGTGAGCGCTCACCCGTATGGCAAGGACAACCTGCCCGCCCGCCGCGGCAACAGGTGGACATACTCGCCGCAGTACCACGTGCTGCGGCAGCCCGCCTCGGTCGCGTTCTCCGCGCTGACCGGCTGGGAAGCGCCCGATCCGGTGTGGTGGGTCGAGCAGGGTTTTACGGTGGTGAACGCCGACCTGAGAGGCTGCGGTCACTCCGACGGCGTCGCAAAGCTGTTGTCGCAGCAGGAAAGCGAGGACGTCTACGACATCGTGCAGTGGGCAGCCGGCCAAACGTTCAGCGACGGCCGCGTGGTGATGCTCGGGGTGTCCTATCTGGCGATCAGCCAGTACGGCGCCGCAGCGCTTACGCCACCGGCGCTTCGCGCCATCTGCCCATGGGAAGGTTTCACCGACGCGTACCGGGACTGGGTCTATCCCGGCGGTGTTGGCGAGCAGGGGTTCGTGCGGATATGGTCGCTGATGCTGCGCCGCACGGCTCGGCTGGCCTACAGCATGCTCGAGATGCAGCGCGTTCACCCCACACGCGACGACTTCTGGCGCTCACTGGTGCCCGACCTTGCGGCGATCCGGGTACCGATGCTGGTGTGCGGCAGCTTCTCTGACAACAACCTGCACAGCCGCGGCTCGATCCGCGCGTTCACCGACGCCGGATCCACACACGCCAGGCTGTACGCGCACCGGGGAGGCAAGTGGGAGACGTTCTACTCCGAACCGGCGCGCACCGAGCAGTTGGCGTTCCTCCGGGCCGCGCTGGACGGGCGGGCCGACACCCGCAGCGTCCGGCTCGAGGTGCGCGAGGACCGTGACACCGTCACCGCGGTTCGCGAGGAGTCCGAGTGGCCGCTGGCCCGGACCCGTTGGCGGCGACTGTATCTGGCCGGGCCCGGTGTGCTGTCGACCGAGCCGCCGTCGGCATCGGGCGTCGTCACGTTCAAAACACGGTCGCGCGCAGCCGCATTCAGCTGGATCGTGCGCGACGATATCGAGCTGACCGGGCCGATGGCCGTTCGGCTGTGGCTGGACCTGCACGGCTGCGACGACGCGAACCTGTTCGTCGGGGTCGAAAAATGGCGCGACGGAAAGTTTGTCCCGTTCGAGGGGTCCTACGGGTACGGCCGCGACCGCGTCACCACCGGCTGGCAGCGGGTGGCGCTGCGCGCCCTGGATCACGGCCTGTCGCAACCGTGGGAGCCGGTGCCGGCGTGCACCGACCCGCAGCCACTGCGCGCAGGCGAGGTGGTGGCCGTCGACGTCGCGCTCGGGCCGTCGGCGACGCTGTTCCGCGCCGGCGAACAACTGAGGCTGGTGGTCGCCGGCCGCTCGCTGTGCCCGCGCAACCCACTCACCGGCCAATTTCCCGCCGCGTACCGGCCCTCACCTCGCGGTCGCGTCACCCTGCACTGGGGGCCGGCCCACGACGCGCACCTGCTGGTCCCGGAGATCGGTTGATCGAGCAACTGCCGACGCGGCGCATGGGAACGGGCTAGATCCAAATCCCCTTGCCCACCGCGACCACGCCGCCGGCGCTCACCGCGAAGCGTTCCCGGTCGCGCTCGAGGTCGACGCCGACCATCTCTCCGGGGCCGACGACCACGTTCTTATCGAGGATGGCGTGGCGCACCACCGCCCCGCGGCCGACCCGCACACCCGGCATCAACACGCCGCCCTCGACGATCGCGCCGTCGTCGACGACGACATTGGACGACAACACCGAATTGCGCACCGACGCCGCGGACACGATGCTGCCGGCCCCGACCACCGACTCCTGCGCGGAACCCCCGTTGACGAACTTGGCAGGCGCGAGGTTCTCCGACTCGCCGCGAATGGGCCAGCGCTTGTTGTACAGGTTGAAGATCGGGTGCACCGACACCAGATCCATGTGCGCGTCGTAGAACGCGTCGAGCGTGCCGACGTCGCGCCAGTATCCGCGGTCGCGTTCGGTGGCGCCGGGTACCTCGTTGTCGTTGAAGTCGTAGACCGCGGCCCGCCCGTCGGTGACAAGGCGCGGAATGATGTCACCGCCCATGTCGTGATCGGAATTGTCGTCCTCGGCGTCGGCGCGGACGGCGTCGATGAGCACCTTCGTGGTGAAGATGTAGTTGCCCATCGACACGAAAGTCTGGTCGGGGTCGTCGGGCGTGCCGGGCGGATCCGCCGGCTTCTCGATGAATTCCTTGATCCGGCCCGACTCGTCGGCATCGATGCAGCCGAACGCGGGTGCCTCGACCCGTGGCACCCGGATGCCCGCGACGGTGGCGCCTGCGCCGCTTTCGATGTGGAAATGCAGCATTTGCTCGGGATCCATCCGGTACACGTGATCGGCACCGAACACGACGATGTAGTCAGGATCCTCGTCGTAGATCAAGTTCATCGACTGGTAGATCGCGTCGGCGCTGCCGGTGTACCAGCGCGGACCGAGCCGCTGCTGCGCCGGGACGGGTGTGATGTACTCCCCTGCCAGGCCGGACAGCCGCCAGTTCTGCGAGATGTGCCGGTCCAGGGAATGCGACTTGTACTGGGTGAGCACGCAGATTCGCAGATACCGGGCGTTGACGAGATTGGACAACACAAAATCGATCAGGCGGTACGCGCCGCCGAAAGGAACCGCGGGCTTTGCCCGGTCGGCGGTCAGCGGATAGAGCCGCTTACCTTCTCCGCCTGCGAGGACAACGCCCAACACGTGCGGCAATTCCCTCATGTCTAAAACCTATCCGCCCTCGTTGGCCGCGGCCAGAATTCCCCGGATTTCGGGCACTGAAACGCGGCCGCCAGAAGGTGTGTATGCATCGATAAGCCGCCGGCATTACGGTCGGGAACATGCGGACGCGAGGGGCGAGTTAGCTCATGCGGGTGGCGATGATGACTCGGGAGTATCCGCCGGAGGTGTACGGGGGCGCGGGGGTACACGTCACCGAACTCGTCGCCGTGCTGCGCAGGCTGTGCGAGGTGGACGTGCACTGTATGGGCGCGCCCCGGCTCGGGGCGTTCGTGCATCAGCCGGACCCGGCGCTGCGTGGCGCCAACCCGGCACTGTCGACGTTGTCGGCGGACCTGGTGATGGCGAACGCCGCCTCGGAGGCGACCGTGGTGCACTCACACACGTGGTACACCGGGCTGGCCGGTCACCTGGCCGCGCTGCTGTACGGGATCCCGCACGTGCTGACCGCGCACTCGCTCGAGCCGTTGCGGCCGTGGAAGGCCGAGCAGCTGGGCGGCGGCTATCGGGTGTCGTCGTGGGTCGAGCGCACCGCGATCGAAGCGGCAGACGCGGTGATCGCGGTGAGCTCCGGCATGCGCGAGGACGTGCTGAGCACCTATGGCGCGCTGGATCCGGCCCGGGTCCACGTCGTGCGCAACGGAATCGACACCGAAGTGTGGTACCCGACCGCGCCGACGCCCGGCGAATCGGTGCTCGAGGAGCTCGGCGTGGACCGCGAGAAACCCCTCGTCGCGTTCGTCGGCAGGATCACGCGCCAGAAGGGCGTGGCGCACCTCGTCGCCGCCGCGCACCGGTTCTCCCCCGATTTGCAACTGGTGTTATGCGCCGGGGCACCCGACACACCCGAGATCGCCGCCGAGGTCACCGACGCGGTGCAGAACCTGTCGCGCGAGCGCACGGGCGTGTTCTGGGTGCGAGAGATGCTGCCGATCGGGAAGATCCGCGAAATACTTTCTGCCGCGACGGTATTCGTGTGCCCATCGGTGTACGAGCCGTTGGGGATTGTCAATCTCGAGGCGATGGCCTGTGCGACGGCGGTGGTGGCCTCAGATGTGGGCGGTATTCCGGAGGTGGTGGCGAACGGGGAAACCGGGCTGCTGGTGCACTACGACGCCGCAGACCCCTGCGGTTTCGAGACGCGATTGGCCGACGCCGTCAACACCCTCGCCGCAGATCCGGAGAAAGCGGAAAGGTTCGGCAAGGCCGGCCGAGAACGGTGCATCCACGAGTTTTCGTGGGCCCGGATTGCCGAACAGACGCTCGAGATCTACCACAAGGTGAGCTCGTAACTAACCCGTGACGCCCTTCAGTTCGTCGCCCAGGGCGGCCGCCTCTTCGGGAGTCAGTTCGACGACGAGCCGACCGCCGCCCTCCAGCGGTACTCGCATCACGATGCCGCGCCCCTCCTTGGTTGCTTCCAGTGGACCGTCACCGGTCCGGGGCTTCATCGCCGCCATCGAGTGCTCCCTCCAGACTGCACGTTCACGCTGCCATTGTTCCTTATCCGGGTGCGTCGGCGTGCAAAGACCCCGCTAACCATCAGATGCGCGCGGCACCCAGCACGCCTGCACATGGTCGTCGACCATGCCGGTGGCTTGCATCAACGCGTACGCCGTCGTGGGTCCGACGAAGCGGAAGCCGCGGCGTTTCAACTCCTTCGCCATCGCGGCGGATTCCGGGCTGACCGACGCCACGTCGGCGATGGTGGCCGGCCGAGCGCGCCCCGGCGGCGCAAACGACCAGAGCAATTCGGAGAGATCAACATCCGGCGCCGCCGCGGCGCGCGCGTTCGCGATGGTGGCGTCGATCTTCGCGCGGTTGCGGACGATGCCGGCGTCGGCCATCAACCGCGCGACATCACGGTCGGTGTAGCGGGCGATGCGGTCGACGTCGAAGCCGTGGAACGCGCGCCGGAAGTTCTCCCGCTTGCGCAGGATGGTCAACCAGGACAGTCCGCTTTGGAAGGCCTCCAACGACATTCGCTCGAACAGCGCATCGCGGCCGCGCAGCACGCGACCCCACTCGTAGTCGTGGTAGTCGCGGTACATCGCCGCCTGCGCACCGCCGCTGTCCGCCCATGGGCAGCGGACCCGGCCGTCGTCGGCGTCGGCCGTCACGGGGTCTCCCGGTCCTCCCCCGCAGATCCGGCGTCACCCGCCAACGCATGCATTGCGGACAGCTGGCCGCGCAGCAGTTCGATCTCGCGGCTCAGCCGGTCGAGCACCCAGTCCACTTCGCTGGCCTTATAGCCGCGCAGCGTCTGCGTGAACTTGACGGCGTCCACGTCTGCCCCGGTGACACCGGAAGCAGGCAACACGGTGGCAGTGGTGGCGCGTTGGAGCGGCGGCAGGGGCTCGCCGCGCCCGAACACCGCGCTGGCGATCACGAACAGCACCGCTGCGACGAGCACCAGCACCACCAGGTACAGCAGGATCAGCGTCACGACACCGATACTGCCCGATCGCCCCGACTGGGGAGTGGCTACCCGGGTTGCACCGTGTTCATCGGCGGCCGGTCGTCCAGCGACACCGACGAGATTCGCGGCGTGAAGCCGGCCCCATCGGCGAAGAACTGCGTGAGGCCGACCCCGGAGTCGGTGACGCCGCAGCGTGACAGCAGCGTGGCCACCACCTGCCGGCTCATCGCGCTCAGCTCGGTCAACGGACGGTTGCGGTGTGCCCGCACACCGAGGTTGACCTGCGCGATCGCTTCCAGCCCGAGCCGGTCATAGGTGTCGATCAGCAGGCCGATTTCGACTCCGTATCCGGGCGCGAACGGAACCGACGTCAGCAATGCGCGAGTACCCGCGTATTCCCCGCCCAGCGGCTGCAGCACGCCGCTGAGTTCCGGCCGCAGGGCGGCCAGCAGTGGCCGCGCGACGAGCTGGGTCACCCGGCCGCCACCGTTGGCGTCCTCGCGGCCGCTCACCTTCAGCGGCCTGCGGTAGAAGGCTTTCACCAGGTGCACGCCATCGGCTGTGAGCAGCGGCCCCACCAGCTTCGGCACAAACATCGGGTCGGGGTCGATCAGGTCGGAGTCCACGAACGCGATGATGTCCCCGCTGGTGGCGGCCAGCGAGCGCCACAGCGCCTCGCCCTTGCCGGGTTGCGTCGGCAGCTCCGGCACCGCCTCTTCTCGGCTGACCACCCGCGCACCCGCCGTGAGGGCCCGGATCGCGGTGTCGTCGGTGGAGCCGGAGTCGAGCACGACCAGCTCGTCGACCAGCCCGCCCAGCATCGGCTCGATGCTGGCCACGACGGAGGCGACGGTCTCCTCCTCGTTCAGCGCGGGCAGCACCACCGAGACCGTCCGGCCCGCCTTGGCGGCCTCGAGTTCGGCGATCGTCCACGACGGCCGGCTCCAGCTGCGCTCGGCCAGCCAGCTGTCGTTGGTGATGACGCCCTTCAGCTCAGGTGCAGTCGTCATGCCAGTCCCCTCACCGTGCGCGTCGGCAGGCGCACACCCTGGATCGCCGCGACCATGTCCAGCACGCGCCGAGTGGCCCCCACCTCGTGTACCCGGAACATCGCGACACCGGCCGCAGCCGTGACCGCGGTGGCGGCCAGCGTGCCTTCCAGGCGTTCGGTCAGACTCACACCCAAAGTTTCCCCGATGAAGTCCTTGTTGCTCAGCGCCATCAGTACGGGCCATCCGGTGTTAACAAGATCTTCCACGTGGCGCAACAAAGCGAGCCCGTGGAACGTGTTCTTGCCGAAATCGTGGGTCGGGTCGATCAATATCTTCTCGCGGGCGACCCCGGCCGCGACCGCCCGCTCCGCGGCGGCCGTGACCTCGGCGATCACGTCGTCGACGACGCCGCGCACGGTGTGGCCGTAGCTCACCCGGAACGGCCGCGTGCGCGGTGCGGCCCCGCCTGTGTGCGAGCACACCAGCCCCGCGCCGAACTCGGCCGCGACCTGCGTGAGGCCGGGGTCGGCGCCGCCCCAGCTGTCGTTTATCAGATCGGCGCCGGCCGCGCACGCCTGTTTGGCCACCGACGCGCGCCAGGTGTCGACGCTGATCAGCTGCTGTGGGTATGCGCCGCGCAGCCACTCGATGAACGGAACCACCCGGGCGATCTCCTCGTCGGCGTCCACCGCCTGACCGGGGCCTGCCTTCACGCCACCGACGTCGATCACGTCGGCGCCCTGGTCGATCGCGTGGTGCGCCGCGGCCTGCGCAGCGCCGTCGCTGAAGGTGGCGCCGCGGTCGTAGAACGAATCCGGTGTGCGGTTCACGATCGCCATGATCAGCGCGCGGTCGCCGGCCACCGGCCGGCCGCACAGTGTCGATTGCACCCTTCCAGGGTGCCAGGGCCCGCGGCCCCGCTTGTCAGGGTGCCGCCATAACGCGTTGACTAGTTCTTCGGGCGCTTGCCGCTTGCGACCTCGTCGGGGTAGGACTCGTAGAACTCCACGTAGCCCTCGTCGCGGCCGCTCAGCACGTAGATCGGGTCGTCGACATCCGGCCCGTAGCCCTGTTCGCGCAGGTCGACCTTCTTGCTCTTGAACGTCGACGTGTACTCCAGCGACTCGAGGACGCGCACGAACAGCGGCACCGCGTAGCCGGGCAAATGCTCGTAGACCGCCTTCGCCAGCGCTTTGCCGTCGAAGTCGGTGCCCTCCTTGAGCTGGATCGCCGCCATCCCGGCCCGGCCGCCTGCGCCGGGAACCTCGACGCCGAACACGGTGCATTCCTCGACGTTCGGATCGTGCGCCACCGCTGCCTCGACCTGGGTAGTCGCTACGTTCTCCCCCTTCCAGCGGAACGTGTCGCCCAGCCGGTCGGTGAAAGCGGCGTGCCTGAACCCTTGCGAACGCATCAGGTCGCCGGTGTTGAACCACACATCGCCGTCGCGGAAAGCGTTGCGCACCAACTTCTTTTCGGACGCTTGGCGGTCGGTGTAGCCGTCGAATGGCTGGAAGTTGCTGACTTTGGACAGCAGCAGGCCTGGTTCCCCGCCGGGCACCTTGCGGACGCGGCCCTTGTCGTCGCGCAGCGGCTCGCCCGTCTCGGAGTCGTACTCGACGAACGCGACAGGGGTCGGGCACACGCCTGCGGTCTTGGGCATGTTCAGGATGTTCACGAACGCGGTGTTGCCCTCGCTGGCGGCGTAGAACTCGCAGACACGGTCGATGCCGAACCGTGAGGTGAACTGGTCCCAGATCGCCGGTCGGAGCCCGTTGCCCGCGATGACGCGGACCTTGTGCTGCCGGTCGGTCGGCTTCTCCGGCTGGTTCAGCAGGTAGCCGCAGATCTCGCCGATGTAAATGAACGCCGTCGCGCCGTAGCGGATCACCTCGTCCCAGAACCGCGACGCCGAGAACGACTTGCCCAGGGCTAGCGTTGCGCCGGAATTCAGCACCGACGACACCGCGACAGTCAACGCGTTGTTGTGGTAGAGCGGCAGACAGCAATACAGCGTGTCGTTGCTGTTCAGCCGCATGCCGATGCCGCCGAACCCGGCCAGCGCCCGCAGCCAGCGGTAGTGCGTCATGACGCTGGCCTTGGGCATCCCGGTGGTGCCCGACGTGAAGATGTAGAACGCCTTGTCCTTGGCCAGCACCGACGAGGTGACCGCGGGATTCTCGGTGGGCGCGTCGGCGGCCAGCCGCTGGAGCTCGTCGACGGAGATCGCGTCGGTGACCTCGGCGGCGGACTCTTGGACCGCTTTCAGCAGCTCGTCCTCACCGATCAGCATCCGGGCATCGAGCAGATCCACGCTGTGGGCCAGCACCTTGTCCCGCTGGTTGTAGTTCAGCATGCCCGCGATCGCGCCGAGCTTGACCACCGCAAGCATCAGCAGCACAGCACGCGGCGAGTTCTTCAGCATGATCCCGACGACGTCGCCCCGCCCGACGCCCCGCGCGGCCAGCACCGCCGCGTAGGAATTGACGGCTTCGTTCGCCTGCCGGTAGGTGAGCGTCTCGTCCTCGAACTTGATGAACACGTTGCCGCCGTAGCGAGCGGCGCGTTCCTGGAACACCTTCCCGATCGACGTCTTGGCCGTGGGGCGGGCCATGAACCCGGTCATGAAGCCACGCACGATCGCCGGTGCGTCCATCAGTAGCGCCGGCAACCTGGTGGCGATGTCAGCGAGACCGACCGTCGTGTGCTCTTTGGCTTTCGCCGCCATAACTTCGCTCTTTCGGATTGATGCGGGGTGCAAACTGGCGCACAGCCTAGTTCCGACGATGCGGGGCGCTATTCGCTGGGTGCGCAGACCGCGAGCGCGGCCTCGACATCACGCACGACGACGATCCGGTCCAGTGCGCCGGCCTGGACGTACCCGCTCTCGACAAGGCCTTCCAGCCACGCCCACAAACCGTCGTAGTGGCCGTCGGGGTCGAGCAACACGACGGGCTTGTCGTGCATTCCGAGGTAGCCGGCGGTCCAGGTCTCAAACAGCTCCTCCAGCGTGCCAATGCCTCCGGGGAGCGCGATGAAGGCATCCGAGCGGTCCTCCATCACCTGCTTGCGTTCGCGAATCGTGTCGGTGACGACGAGCTCGTCGGCCTCCACATCGGCGACCTCTTTGTGCACTAACGCCTTCGGGATCACGCCAACGGTGCGGCCGCGGTGTGCACGCGCGCCCGCGGCGAGCGCGCCCATCGCCGAGACGTTGCCGCCGCCGGACACCAGCGTCCAATTTCGGTCGGCGATCGCCTCTCCGACTTTGGCAGCGAGGGCAAGCAATTCGGGGTGCGTCGGGCCGGACGCGCAGTAGACGCAGACAGCCCAGCTGCTCTCCGCAACGGTTTCCGACACACCCGACAAGGTAGCCCCCTAGGATGCGGCGAGTGCCACCTCAGTCGGTCGATGACGTCAGCGCGGCAGCCGCGGAGGCGCTGCGGGTCGGCGACATGGAGCTCGGTGAAAAGCTCGCGCGATCCGCGCTGCAACGGTCGGAGTCGCTGCCCACCCGGCTGACGCTGGCCCAAGCCCTGGCCTGGCAGGCACGCGGTCGCGAGGCCGACGAAATCCTCGGCGCGGTCGACCCGGCCGAACTCTCGGAGACCGACCTGATGGCGTGGGCGCTGCCGAGGGCGGCCAACCAGTTCTGGATGCTCAGCCAGCCGACCCAGGCCGTCGCCTTCTTGCAGACGGTCCGCAACCGGGTTTCGGCACCTGCGGCACGTGCCACCCTGGAGGCGCTGGCCGCGACCTTCGCGATGAACGCTGGCACGCCATTGCGCGCGTTGCGGCTGGCCGACGAGGTGCTGGCGTCCCCGGATGCCGACGACGTCGCGGTCGGATGGGCGGCGTCGGCCGCAGCGCTGTCGTCGGCCCGGGTCGGCCGGTTCGGCCAGGTCGACGAGCTCGCCGCGCGGGCGCTGTCGGCTGGGCACCCGGGCCTGCTTCGGTTCACCAGCGGATTCGGCCGGATCACCGCGCTGGTGATGACCGGGCGGCTCGACGAGGCCCGAGCGCTCGCGCAGCGCTATACCGAGTCCGCCGAGCTGAAGCAGCCCGGACGCGCGATCGGCGATGTGCTCGTCGCTTACGTCGCGATCGCACAGGGCGAGTTCGGGACGGCAGCGGCGGGATTGGCCGGTGCCGCCGCGGCGTTGGCGCCGACAGGTTACTCGTGGGGCCCGCTCGCCTTCATGCTGCTCGCCCAGGCGCTCGGGCAGCAGGGGGACCAGATAGGCGCAGCGAAGGCGCTCAGCGCCGCGGAGGCGCGGCACGGCATGAAGTCGGCGCTGTTCACGCCGGAACTCGCTCTCGCCAAGGCATGGTCGAAGGCTGCCCGCAACGACATCCGGGAGGCTATCGACGCGGCGCGCGAGGCCGTGCAGGCCGCCGAGCGTGGCGGCCAGTCGGCGGTGGCGTTACGCGCGCTGCAGGACGCGACCCGGCTCGGCGACACCAGTGCGATGTACCGAGCGCAGCGGCTGGCCGGCGAGGTCGACTGCGTCGTCGGCAGGCTCACGCTGGCCCACGCCCGTGCGCTCGCCGACGGGGACGGGGTCGCGCTGAAAGAGATCGCCGACGAGTTGGCCGACATCGGGCTCCGCCCGGCCGCTCGCGATGCGATCCGTCAAGCCGAGAGACACGAGCCATGACCGAACCGTGCCGGCGAGCGCGCCGGAACGAGTGTCGAAAACGTTCCTTTGCGGCGCAGGACTGTTCGCAGCCCGTTTCCCGGTTATGACGGTTGTGCCCACAACTACACACCGCCGGGGGCCGGCATATTGGGGGTGTAAGCGCAGGTAACAGCCTTGAGCGGCCAGGACGAGCTACTCAAGTACCCGCGAAGTGCAGTAAGTTGCCGGTGCGTTCGCTGGGAGTTCCCAACTGGTCTCTAGCCGCTGCCGCGCCGGTTATGTGTAACAGCTGGTGAGAAAGGCGGGACATGCTGTCAGAGAAGTACCGCTAGCAGCAATGGCAGCGTCACCACCGACGAGCACCCTCATGGTATGAGCAGCGTTCGGCGTGTGGGAGTAGCGGGAGTAGTGGCGGTCATGGTCGCGCTGGCGCTGCCGGGCGTCGCGAGCGCTGACAATAGCAACAACAACACGAACAACAATGACGTGACAAATGTCGGCGACCCCAGCGATATGTCCGCCCGGCCCAACGAGAGCACGAGCTGGCCACCGGCAGATTTGTCCTGGCCGCCGACCGACTTCATGAACAGCGGTTCAGAGGCTGCGAAGCCGATCGTGCCAGTCAATGCGCCCTAGCAGCCTGCTGCACGCATGGCAGAACCGGCATATTGGGGGGTATAGCCGCAGGTAGCAGTGTCCAGTGCCTAGGACCGGCTATCGAGGTAGCCGCGCACTACGCCTCAGTGAACCCCTGTACTTTCCTGGGAAAACGCAGGCGGGACGGCCACCCGGCTACCCACATACGTGTAACTGCTCGCGCGTGTTCTGGAGGGTTGAGTACCGGCTGCGCAGTTCAGCGCGGGGACAAACCGCAAAAGCAGGTAGTGCACTACTCATGACCTCAGCGATTCCCAGCCATACGTTCCTTGTGTCAGCAGCCGGTTTTTCCGGCCGAGCAAATCAGGAGAACGATCATGACCGAACAACTGGAACGATTGGTCGGACCAGCCGAGACGCTGGAGATCGCGCATCGTGCCGAGCAGACGACCCAAGCGGCGGTAGGCACACCGGTTCTCATCACCGAGTCAGAGGTTGCCTTCCGCACGGCGGCGGCGGTGCCGTTACGGCCTGCCGCGAAGGGCTGGCGGACCCAGGCGAGTCGGGTTGCGCTTGCCGTCCGCCGGACTGTTGCTGGATTAATCGCGGACGAACGCCCCGAGCCGCGGCGCCATCCACGGCGGTTGTGGTACCTCGAAGACCCCCGCATGGCACGTGAAATGGGCAGGTTATGAAACGCATCAGACGCCCTCACCGCGATTAGCGATCGCGGGGGTGTCCTTTCGCAACCCCCAGCGCCACTTGCGTTCTGCAGTTTTCGAACTCAGAGGGGGGAGGCAAAACTATGGCTCACGCCGAAGGCGCGCGCTGGCGGGGGATGGCTGCGCCGCTATCCCCGCAATGCAGCACAGACAGCGGTTCTGAAGGGTCAGAGCGAAAAGGTAACAGCGTGTTAGCAATTCTGGGGCTGGCTCAGATGTGGCTAATCAGAACGAACTTCGCGTGACTTGACGCGAATCGAGCCGGATGCCGGCGAATGCATCTGTGCTGTATCCCTGCTCCATTCTGGGCTGGGAGCAAAACCGCAAGATTGGGGTAAAACCGCTGGTAGCAGCGTTGAGCGCCTAGGACGAGCTATTAAGGTAGCCGCGCAACATGTCGACGGCCGCGGTGATCTGGCCGACGGGCACGCGTTCGTCGGCGCGGTGGGCGAGGCTGGGGTCGCCGGGTCCGTAATTGACTGCGGGGATGCCGAGCGCAGCGAACCGCGCGACATCGGTCCAGCCAAACTTCGCGCGCACCTGTCCCCCGGCGGCCTTCACCAGGGCGGTGGCGGCCGGGTGCGACAGACTGGGCAGCGCGCCCGCGGCGGCGTCGGTCTGCTCGATACTCACGTCGAGCCCGTCAAGGACCTGCCGCACATGCTCGCGCGCCTGCTCAACGCTGCGGTCCGGCGCGAACCGGAAGTTCAGGGTCACTGACGCCCGGTCCGGGATCACGTTGCCGGCCACACCTCCGTCGATCCGGACCGCACTCAGTCCCTCGCGATACGTGCAGCCATCGATGTCGACGTGCCGGGCCTGGTAGCCGGCCAGCCGATCGAACACCTTGCCGAGTTTGTGAATTGCGTTGTCGCCCATCCACGGTCGCGCAGAGTGCGCGCGTGTCCCAGTGGCCGTGACGACGACACGGAGGGTGCCTTGGCAGCCGGCTTCGATATAGCCGCCGGACGGTTCGCCGAGGATCGCGACGTCGGCGTGCAGCCAGCCGGGCAGCTCGCGTTCGATGCGCCCCAAACCGTTTGCGGCCGCTTCGATTTCCTCGCAATCGTAAAACACCAACGTGATGTCGCGGGCAGGGTCGGCGAGCGTTGCGGCCAGGTGAAGGAACACCGCGTCGCCGGACTTCATGTCGACGGTGCCGCAGCCGTACAGTTCGTCGCCGTCGCGCCGGCTGGGCAGGTTGCCTGCGATGGGGACGGTGTCGAGGTGCCCGGCCAGCAGCACCCGCGACGGCTTGTCGAGGTGTGTGCGGGCCAGCACCGCGTTGCCGTGCCGAAGGACCTCGAAACCGTCGGCCTGCCCGTGCAGCGCGGCCTCGACCTCGTCGGCGATGCGGGCCTCGCGGCGCGACTCGCTCGGGATGTCGACCAGCGCAGCCGTCAGCGCAATCGGGTCGCTTCGCAAATCCAGGCCCACAGGGCTCAAGGCTAGTCGTCCGGTACGGTGGAGCCCTGTGACCTCTGCTGCTGGCGTCGGGCTGGCCACCGTCGCCGCCGGCGGGACGGTGCTCGACACCTGGTTTCCGGCACCGGAAATCGGCACCGCGATTGGCTCTTCGCCCGAGAGGCTCATCGCTGCGAACGACCAGCCCGGCACCGTGCGGCTCTCGGTGGCCGAGGCACCCGGTGAACTCGCCGGACTGAGCGGACGCGACGACGACCGTGACGTCGAAACCGTTCTGGTGCGCACCGTCATCGGCACGCTGGCCGATCCGCCCAAAGACGCATACGACGCTTACCTGCGGCTGCACTTGTTGTCGCATCGACTGATAAAGCCGCATGAGGCGAACGTCGACGGCATTTTCGGTGTGCTCACCAATGTGGTGTGGACCAATCACGGCCCGTGCGCGGTCGAGGGTTTCGAGACGGTGCGCGCGCGGCTGCGTCGACGCGGACCGGTGACGGTCTACGGCGTCGACAAGTTCCCCCGGATGGTCGATTACGTGATCCCCACCGGTGTGCGGGTCGCCGACGCCGACCGGGTACGTCTCGGCGCACACCTCGCGCCCGGTACGACCGTCATGCACGAGGGCTTCGTGAATTTCAACGCGGGCACGCTCGGCGCGTCGATGGTCGAGGGTCGAATCTCGGCGGGCGTCGTGGTCGGTGACGGATCCGACGTCGGCGGCGGCGCGTCGATCATGGGCACGTTGTCCGGCGGCGGCACGCAAGTGATCTCGGTCGGCAGGCGCTGTCTGCTCGGCGCGAACGCCGGACTGGGAATCTCGCTCGGCGACGACTGCGTGGTCGAGGCCGGGCTCTATCTGACCGCGGGCACCAAGGTGACGACACCCGATCGCGCAACGGTCAAGGCGCGAGAACTGTCCGGCGCCAACAACTTACTGTTTCGCCGCAACTCGGTGACCGGCGCGGTCGAGGTGGTGTCTCGCGACGGGCGGGGCATCGCGCTTAACGAGGAGCTGCACGCGAACTAATACGCGTTGAGGATCATCGCCCGACGTCGCTGATACGCAACAGCTTCATCTCCGCTAGGCGCTGCGGCATCGCGTCGATGTGCTCGGCCAGCGTTTTGCGCAGCTCCGCATCGCCGGAGACACGCTCGCCATCGCGCTCGAGGCGGATCAGGTCTCTGCGGGCGATGGCCAGCAGCGCTTCCACCAGCGCGTCGCGGTCACGCGAACCGTCCAGCACCGACAGCAGATAGCCGTCCACCGGCGACAGCGGCAACATCTCGTGCCACAGGTTGAAGGTGGACGGATAGGCGTCCCCGCGCGTCAGCTCCGCCATTCGCCTGGCCGGCTCGTCCAGCCGCAGCAGCGTGGACAGCGGCCGCGGCAGCACCGGATCAAGCCGGAACCGCGTCTGCCCCTGCAGGATCAGAACCTCCAGCAGGTCCTCGATGCGTTCCTGCAGGTCTGCGGCGGCTTCGATACCGGCGGAACGAAGCCGCGCATGCGCCCCGTCCAGCAGCTCCTGCCATGACAGCGTCCACGGCCAGCGGGCATTGAGGGCATCCAGGGCGGCTTTGATGCCGGGATCGTTGGTGAAGAGCGTGGCCCCACCCGGCTCAAGGTATTCCTGGCGTGAGTAATCCAGCCGAGTCTGGCCATCGATCGGCGGCACCCCCGCTGCGAAATGCAGGCTGCGATAACGACTGCGGTCCAGCTGGTAGCGAATCTGGCCTGCACGTTCGGCGTGCACCAGCAGCGACTGCCGGAACGTTCGGTTGACGACGAAATCCAGGTACTGCTCAAGCAGCATCTGGCTGTTCCCGCATTTCTTGAGCAATTGCTCGGCAACCTTGGCGCCGTAATTGCCTGCGAACATGACCTGAGGTCGCGCCTCCGCCAGGTAAGCCAGACCGTGCCCACCTGCGCGCTCCATCATCTCGAGGAAGTAGCAGGGCGCGTTGAACGCCTCCAGTTCCTCGTGCAGCAGGTAATAATCCCCGGCGTTCCCAGCGACGGCCTGGTAATCAGCCAACACCCTGCCAAGCACGCTGTCGGCCGGGGCCACCTCCTCCAGGAGACTGATCATGCCGCGCGCAGACTGCACCTTCTCGTCAGGCGTTTCCGTCCCGCCGCAGCTCAGCAGCATGGCGTCGCGCACGATCTCCTTGGCCTTCCAGCCCGGATACACGTTGTAACTGATGTAGGCGACGCCCTCGGCAGCCAGCGCCGCGCTGATCGCCGAAAGAATCGCCCCCTGCACTTCGTCCGGCACCCAGCTGTACACCCCGTGGCAGATGATGAAATCGAATTGCCCCAGCGCCGCCAGGTCCATGCGCGCGATGTCGCCCGTCAGCAGCTCGAGGTTGTCAAGGCCGAGCGCCTGCGCGCGCTCGCGACCCTGGTCGATGTGCACCTGCGACAGATCGATGCCCACTGCGCGCGCGCGCGGATGGCCCGCGGCGAAAGGGATCAGGTTACCCCCGGCCGCACAGCCGATTTCCAGCACCCGCGCGCTGGACACCTCGGGTGTGCCCAGCCCGAACAGATAGGCGATCGCGGCCAGGTGTCCCGGCGCCGACTGCGGATAAGCATGCGAGTCGTAGGGCGCGGCGTCGTAGTCAGCACGCACCTGGTCAACCGCTTCGTGCGGTGCCCCGCTCCCATCCATCGTGCCCGGAATCACGGGGCATTCCCGCGCAACGACGCATCCCGGGTCTGGGTTCGAGATGGTTTTACGGCTTTCGTTTTCAGGATTCGCTCAGCATTCCTGGTGCAGATGGCGAGTCGGTCCGGTCATTCCAGCCGACGAGAGTCTCGGCTGGATGCGTGGGCTTCAACGATGCATAGCCCAGATTGGGATCAACACCCAGGACCGCTGTGCGTTTGCCGTGACCGCACGCCGGGCGTCAGCCGTGTTCAGCCAGCACGCAGAATTCGTTACCTTCAGGGTCGGCCAGCACGGCCCAGCTCTGCTCGCCCTGGCCGATGTCTACGCGGCGGGCGCCCATTTTCAACAGGCGCTCGACCTCGGCATGCTGATCATCGGGCCGGAAGTCGAAGTGGATGCGGTTCTTGACGATTCGCCTGTCGTTGACCCGCAGGAAGATCCACTCGGGCCCGGCTCCCGAAGGTGGGTGAAGCACGACATCGCCATCGTCGTCGACGTCGTCGGGCCAACCCAGCGCTTCGGACCACCATCTCCCCAGGGCCGTCGGATCCTCTGCGTCGAGGCAGATTTCGTCGAACCTCAACCCCATGTCCTGAGCTCCTTCTTGAGAACCTTTCCCATCGCGTTGCGGGGCAGCGCATCGACGATCCGCACCTCGCGCGGGCGCTTGTGCACCGAGAGTTGTCGTGCGACATAGTCGATCAGTGCCTCCGGCGCGACATCACCGACGACGAACGCGACGATGCGCTGGCCGAGGTCGTCGTCGGGCAGCCCGACCACCGCTGCCTCGACCACGCCGGGGTGGCCCAGCAACGCGGTCTCCACCTCCCCGGCCCCGATGCGGTAGCCGCCCGACTTGATCAGGTCGGTGGACTCACGGCCGACGATGCGGTGCATCCCATCGCCATCGATCACCGCGACGTCACCGGTGCGGTACCAGCCGTCGGCGGTGAACGCCGCCGCCGTGGCGTCCGGCCGGCCCAGATAGCCGTCGAACAGCGTGGCACCCCGCACCTGCAGGCGGGCGACCGATTCACCGTCGTGTGCCGCCGGGGCCTCGTCATCCTCGACGAGCCGCGTCGTCACGCCCGCGAGCGGCAGCCCCACCCAGCCCGGGCGTCGTTCGCCGTCTGCCCGGGTGCTCAGCGTGATCAGCGACTCGCTGGTGCCGTACCGCTCGACCGGCCGGTGCCCGGTGAGCTCGGCAAGCCGCGCGAACACCGGCACCGGCAGTGGCGCGCTGCCCGACACCAGCAGCCGCGCCGGCCGCAGCGCCTCGGCGACGGCACGGTCGCCGACCACCCGCGACCACACCGTTGGCACGCCGAAGTACAGCGTGCCGCCCGCGAGCGCATACGCCTCGGGCGTCGGCTTGCCGGTGTGGGTGAACCGGTTGCCGATCCGCAGCGAGCCCAGCAGCCCGAGCACCAGCCCGTGCACATGGAACAGCGGCAGCCCGTGCACCAGATGGTCATCGGCCGTCCACTGCCACGCGTCGGCCAGCGCGTCGAGGTCGGCGGCGACCGCGCGCCGGCTCAGCACGACGCCCTTCGGCGGCCCGGTGGTGCCCGAGGTGTACACGACCAACGCGGTCGAGTCCGGCGACGGCTCCGGATACCGATGCCAGGAACGCGCGTGCAGCCGCACGGGAATGTGCGGAAGGCCCCCGGTGTCGGCGGGCCGCTCGCCCAACCATGCCTGCGCGCCCGAGTCGGTGACTATGTGGCGGCGTTCGGCGTGCCCGACGTCGGCGGGAACGGGCACCGCCGGCACCCCGGCGATAAGACAGCCGGTGATGGCAAGCACGGTGGCGGGCGTCGGAGTGGCCAGCACCGCAACCCGCCGCGCGCCGCCGACTCGTTCGGCCACCGACGTCGCGGCACCGACAAGGTCGCTGCGGCTCAGCGAGGCAAATCCGTTTTCCGAACCGATTCGCACCGCGTCGCTGAGGTCGGCACCGGCCGCCGTTGCGGCGGGGTTCAGCGAGGTCAGCAACACGCCAGCGAGGCTACCCGCGGCGACGGCCGCGATACTGGCGGCGTGGGTTTCATCGAGCGCGTCGCCTCCCGCGAGATCTATCGGAACCGGTGGATGGTCCTCCGCGAGGATGACATCCGCCGCCCTGACGGCAGCCTCGGCATCTACAGCGTGGTGGACAAGCCCACGTTCGCGCTGGTGGTGCCCTACGACGGGCAGCGGTTCGGATTGGTCGAGCAGTTCCGGTATCCCGTCGGTGCACGCCGGTGGGAGTTCCCGCAGGGCACCGCGCCGGAGTTCGCACACATGGAACCGAGAGAGCTGGCCGAGCGCGAGCTGCGTGAGGAAACCGGGCTGCACGCAGCGTCGTTCGAGGCGCTCGGTCAACTCGATGTCGCCCCGGGCATGAGCAGCCAGCGCGGGTGGGTGTTCTTGGCCACCGGGATCACCGAGGGTGAATCGGATCGCGAGCACGAGGAGCAGGACATGCGCAGCGCCTGGTTCTCGCGCGCCGATGTCGAGCAGATGATCTCTTCGGGAGTGATCACCGACGCGCAGACCATCGCAGCTTACGGCCTGTTCGCGCTGCACCGGCGATGACTTCGAGTGCCGGCACCGGTCTACACCGGCATGACGATCACACACCGCAATCTCGACGGGTACGGAGCGCCGACGATCGACTGGGCTCGCGTCAAAGACGTGCTGGGCGGCCAGCTGGCGCAGGCACCGGGCACGGGCGGCCCGGAACGTCACACACTGTGGCTCACGACGATCAACCCCGACGGCAGCCCGCATGTCACGCCGCTCGGGGTCGTCCAACTGAACGGCACCTGGTACTTCAGCTCCGGCCCGGCGACTCGCAAGTCTCGCAACCTGGACCGCGACCCGAGATGCGTGGTCAGCGTCGCCACTCATCCGTTCGACCTCGTCATCGAGGGTGCTGCCGAACGTGTCGTCGATGGGGACGAATTAGGTTCCGTCGCTGAGGCGTTCGCGAATGAAGGTTGGCCGGCCGAGGTCGCCGGCGACGCGCTCACGGCCGAGTTCAGCGCGCCGTCGGCCGGGCCGCCGCCCTGGTATGTCTACCGTATCAGGCCGTCGACGGTGTTCGCGCTCGGCACATCGGAACCGTTCGGCGCCACGAGGTTCGACCTGAACTAACCGATCATCTCCCTCGCGATCCGGTAGACCCCGCGATCGGCGACACGTTGCCGGTGAACCGGGTGCGCGCGGATCGCGCGGAAACGTCACCGGTTCAAGATCAGCGAGCCACCAACGCCCGCAGGAAGAACGTCAGGTTGGCCGGGCGTTCGGCGAGCCGCCGGACCAAGTATCCGTACCACTGGGTGCCGAACGGGACGTACACCCGCACCGTGTCGCCCGCCGCAGCGAGGCGGCGCTGCTCCGGGTCGCGGATGCCGTACAGCATTTGATATTCGAAATCGCCTATCCTGCGCCCTGTTTCGCGCGCCAAGTCGCGGACCGCCTCGATCACCACCGGGTCGTGTGATGCGATCATCGGATATCCCGTCCCGGCCATCAGGACCCTCAGACAGCGCAGATAGCTGTCGGTGACGTCATCGCGGTCCCGGTAAGCCACCGACGCCGGCTCGTCATATGCGCCCTTGCACAACCGGATCCGCGCACCGGACGCGGCGAACTCGGAGCAGTCGGCGTGTGTCCGCCGCAGATAGGCCTGCAGCACCGTGCCGAGCCAGTCAAAGTCCGCTCGCAGTTCGCGAACGATCGACAGCGTCGAATCGGTGGTGGTGTGGTCCTCAGCATCCACCGTCACCCAGACCCCGGCGCGCTTGGCGGCCGTGCAGATGGAATGCGCGTTCTCCAAGGCGATCTTCTCGCCGTCGCGCGGCAACGCCTGCCCGAGCGCCGACAGCTTCAGAGACACCTCCAGCGGGCGCACGGCTTCAGGAGCGGCATCGAGCCGTCGGCCCAGCGCGTCGAGCAGCTTGAGATACGCGTCCACCGTGGAATTCGCCGTGTCGGCCTCGGTGACGTCCTCGCCGAGATAGTCGATCGACACCATCCGGCCCGATTCCCTCAGCGCTTCAACGGATCCCATTACATCGTCCAGCGACTCGCCGGGCACGAAGCGGTGCACGACCCGTCGCGTGATCGGCCATCGCTCCGCGGTGTTCCGCAGTCGCTGCGACCGGCTGGCGGCCAGGATCGCGGGCCGGGCCGTCGTGGCGAACAAGCCCGTCATCACGACACCCCCATGTGCGGATAGGAGTGGTCGGTCGGTGGGACGAAGTTCTCCTTGATGGACCGCGCGGAGGTCCAGCGCAGCAAGTTAAGCGCCGACCCCGCTTTGTCGTTAGTGCCCGATGCCCGGGACCCGCCAAACGGCTGCTGCCCCACCACCGCGCCGGTCGGCTTGTCGTTGACGTAGAAATTGCCTGCGGCGAAACGCAACCGGTTCGCGGCCTGCGCCACGATGGCGCGGTCGTCGGCGATCACCGCACCGGTCAACGCGTACTTGGCTCCGCGATCCACTACGCCGAGGATCTCGTCGTAGCTCTCGTCGGGGTACACGTGCACCGCCAGGATCGGCCCGAAGTATTCGGTGCGGAACGCGTCGTCGTTCGGGTCGTCGGACAGCAGCACGGTCGGCCGCACAAAATAGCCTTCGCTTTCGTCGTATTCGCCGCCCACCGCGATCGTCACGCCCGGCACGCCCTTTGCCCGTTCGATGGCCGCGACGTTCTTCGCGAACGCCCGCGAGTCGATCAGCGCCCCGCCGTAGTTGGACAGATCGGTGACGTCGCCGTAGGTCAGGGCGGCGGTGGCCTCGAGGAAGTCGTCGCCCATCCGATGCCACACCGAGCGCGGGATGAATGCGCGCGACGCGGCCGAGCACTTCTGGCCCTGATAGTCGAACGCGCCGCGGATCAGCGCGGTGCGCAACACGTCGGGTTGTGCCGACGCGTGCGCGAGCACGAAGTCCTTGCCACCGGTTTCGCCAACCAGCCGCGGGTACGTGTCGTAGCGCTCGATGTGGCTGCCCACCTCGCGCCACAGATGTTGGAACGTGGCCGTCGAGCCGGTGAAGTGAATGCCGGCCAGCCGCGGATCGGACAACAGCACTTCGGACACCGCGAAACCGTCGCCGGTCACCAGATTAATCACCCCGGGCGGCAGACCGGCGGCCTGAAGCACCTGCATGGTCAGGTACGCCGAAAACGTCTGCGTGATAGACGGTTTCCACACCACGGTGTTGCCCATCAGTGCGGGTGCTGTCGGCAGATTCCCTGCGATTGCGGTGAAGTTGAACGGCGTGACCGCATAGACGAAGCCCTCCAGCGGCCGGTAATCGGTGCGGTTCCAGACGCCCCGGGTGCTGATCGGCTGCTGGGCCAGGATATGGCGGGCGAACGCGACGTTAAAGCGCCAGAAGTCGACGAGCTCGCACGGCGCGTCGATCTCCGCCTGGTAAGCGGTCTTGGATTGGCCGAGCATCGTCGCGGCGGCCAGCTTCTCGCGCCACGGCCCCGACATCAGGTCCGCGGCGCGCAGGAACACGGCGGCCCGTTCGTCGAACGGCGTCGCCTCCCATTGCGCCTTCGCGGCAAGCGCGGCATCGAGCGCCGCGAACGCATCGGTGTGGGTGGCGTTGGTCAGGGTGCCGAGCCGAGCGGCGTGCCGGTGGGGCTGGACAACGTCGATCCGCTCGCCGCTGCCCATCCGGTGTGCGCCACCGATGACGTGCGGCAAGTCGATCGCCGCGGCGGCCAGCCGGTCCAGCGTGGTCACCAGGCGAGTGCGTTCCGGGCTGTCTGGGGCGTACTCGTGCACCGGCTCGTTGGCCGGCATCGGTACGTCGGTGATCGCATCCATGCTGGTAAGGATCCCCGTGCCGGCCGCCTTGAGGACTGTCGGATCAGACAAGTTAAATCCGGGTTGATAGTAGGATCAGACAATATGGAGTCGGCCCCAGTTGGACTCGGTTCGCTGCTGTTAGCGCTGGACCGGACCATGGTGACCCTCGTCGACGCGCCGCGAGGGCTCGACCTTCCGGTCGGGTCGGTGGCATTGGTCGACGCCGACGACATCCGGCTCGGGGTGGCGATCGGCGCGGGTAACGCGGATGCGTTCTTCCTGGTCGGTGTCCCCGATTCCGCCGCGCGTGGATGGCTCGGCCGTCAGAACCAGAAGGTGCCTGCGGCAATCTTCGTCAAGGAGCCGACCGATTCGCTGGTGGCCCGAGCCCGTGCCGCCGGCGTCGCCGTCGTCGCCGTCGAGCCCCGAGCCCGCTGGGAGCGGCTCTACCGGCTCGTCACACACGTGCTGGACCATCACGGCGACCGCGACGACCCCCAATTGCATTCCGGCACAGATCTCTTCGGACTGGCCCAGTCGATCGCCGAACGGACCAAGGGCATGATCAGCATCGAGGACGCGCAGTCCCATGTGCTGGCGTACTCCGCATCCAACGACGAGGCCGACGAGCTGCGCCGGCTGTCGATCCTCGGCCGCGCCGGCCCGCCTGAACACCTCGAGTGGATCAGCAAGTGGGGCATATTCGATGCGCTGCGCGCGGGCCGCGACGTCGTGGCGGTGTCCGAACGACCCGAGCTGGGGCTGCGGCCACGGCTGGCCGTCGGGATTCATCGCGAAGCCGAGGGGAGACGCCGCGCGCCGGGTTTCATCGGCACGATCTGGCTTCAGCAGGGCTCACGCCCGCTGGCCGACGATGCCGAGGACGTGCTGCGCGGCGCCGCGGTGCTGGCGGCCCGGATCATAACCCGGTTGGCCACGGCGCCGACCACCCACACGCTGCGGCTCCAGGAGCTGCTCGGGTTCGCCGGTGACGATGTCGACGTCACCGCGGTTGCCCGCGATCTGGGCATCAAGGCCGATGGGCGGGCCGCGCTGATCGGCTTTCGCTGCGCGGACGGGCAGGTCACCGCTGATTCGATTGCCTTGAGCGCCAGTGCGTTTCGCCGTGATGCGCACACCGCAGCGGTCGGCGGCACGGTGTATGTGCTGTTCCCTCAGACCGGTGCGCCGTCATCGGTGGCGTCGTGGGTGCGCGGAACGGTCGTGGCGTTGGACCGGGAGTTGGGCGTCGACCTGCGGGCCGTGATCGCGGCCGGGATCGATGGCGTGGCTGCTGCGGCGGCTGCGCGGGCCGACGTGGACCGCGTGTTCGACAGCGCGAGCCGCCACCCGGGCGCGATACGGGCGGTGACGTCGACCGAGGAGGCCCGCACCACTGTGCTGCTCGACGAAATCGTGGCGCTGATGGCCGATCGTGGCGGATTGGTGGACCCGCGGCTGTGGGCGCTGCGCGACTACGACGCCGAGCACGACGGTTCGCTGCTCGACACGCTGCGGGCCTACGTCGACTGTTTCGGCGACATCGCCGCGGCAGGCGCCGACCTGCACGTGCACCCCAACACCGTGCGCTACCGAGTGCGGCGGATCGAGCAGCTGCTGGGCAGCTCGCTCGGCAATCCGGACGATCGCCTGGTGCTTGGGCTGGGCTTGCGGGCTATGTCGCTAACCGCTGCGCCGCGGCGGCGATCCGCTCGTCGGTCGCGGTGAGGGCGATACGCACGTGCTGATGCCCGCGGGGGCCGTAGAACTCGCCCGGCGCGACCAGGATGCCGCGCTGGGCGAACCAGGACACGGTGTCGCGGCACGGCTCACCGCGGGTGGCCCACAGGTACAGCCCCGCCTCCGAGTCCTCGACCGTCAGTCCGGCCGACTGCACGGCGGGCAGGAGGACGCCGCGGCGGCGGGCATACCGATCCCGTTGCCGGCGCTCGTGCTCGTCATCGGACAGCGCGGCGACCATCGCCGCCTGCACCGGCGTCGGCATCATCATGCCGGCGTGCCTGCGCACGGCGAGGAGTTCAGCGATCACGTCCGCATCGCCCGCCACGAAACCCGCGCGGTAGCCGGCCAGCGAGCTGCTCTTCGACAGCGAGTGCGCGGCCAGCAAGCCCGTGTGGTCGCCGCCCGACACCTCGTGGCTAAGCACCGACACCGGTTCGGCATCCCAGCCCAGGCCGATGTAGCACTCGTCGGAGACCACCAGAGCGCCGCGCTCGCGGGCCCACCCGACCACCTTGCGAAGGTGGTCGGCGCCCAGCACGCGGCCGGTGGGATTGCTCGGCGAATTGACGTAGATGAGCGCCGGACGTCGCGGGCCGAGCTGGGTCAACGAGTCGGCGAGCACCACCTGTGCACCCGCCATCCGAGCGCCGACTTCGTAGGTGGGATAAGCGAGTTCGGGAACAACGATGACATCGTGGTCACCAAGGCCAAGCAGCGTCGGCAGCCAGGCGATCAGCTCCTTAGTGCCGATCACCGGCAGCACCGCGTCGGGTGCCAGACCGGCGACCCGATACCGGCGGCCGAGGGCCGCCACCGCGGCTTCCCGCAGCGCGGCTGTGCCCGCGGTCGCCGGATAGCCCGGCGCGGCGCTGGCCGCGGCCAACGCTTCGCGGATCAGCGGAGCGACCGGATCGACCGGCGTGCCGACGGACAGGTCCACGATGCCACCGGGGTGCGAACGGGCGAGCGCGGACACGTCGGCGAGCGTGTCCCACGGGAACACCGGCAGTGACGCCGACACCTTTCGGCGGTTCAGTCCGGATGTGTCGGTCAGGCTATGCGCTCTCACCCTGCGGCGGCAGATCCTTCACCGACTGCGGATCGTTCTCGGTCATGCCGACCTTCGATGCGCCCCCGGGCGACCCGAGTTCCTCGAAGAAGTCGGCGTTGATCTGCGTGTAGTGGCTCCACTGATCGGGGACGTCGTCCTCGTAGTAGATGGCCTCAACCGGACAGACCGGCTCGCATGCGCCGCAGTCGACACACTCGTCGGGGTGGATGTACAGCATCCGGGCGCCCTCGTAGATGCAGTCGACAGGGCACTCCTCGATGCATGCCTTGTCCTTGATGTCGACGCAGGTTTCGGCGATCACGTACGTCACGCAGGTCTCCTCAGATCTCCGGTCCGGTGTGGGGGTCCCTTGTTGGTCCTGTAGTGCGGAACCCTAACCTGTCCGCGGTTACTGATACTAACCGTTGCATATACCCTTGCACATTCGGCACACAACTATCCGCCGCGGCGATGTGCAACAAGTTGCATATGAACGCGGCCAGGCTCTAGGCTGCGGCGCGTGGGCCTGGCACACGCGATCCTGGTGTCGCTGTCCGAACAATCCGGCTCCGGCTACGAGCTGGCACGCCGGTTCGACCGATCGATCGGCTTCTTCTGGAGTGCCACCCACCAGCAGATCTATCGCACGCTGCGCGCGATGGAGGACGACGGCTGGATCGCTGCCACGCCGGTGCGCCAGCACGGGCGCCCCGACAAGAAGGTGTACACCGTCTCCGAAGCCGGCGGGGCTGAGCTGGCGCGCTGGATCGAACAGTCTCCCACCGGATCTGGAGCCGCGGCGCGGGTCCGCGACCTCGCTGTGAAAATCCGCGGCGCCAGTCTCGGCGACGTGGCCGCGGTGCGTGGCCATGTCAACGCGCTTCGCACCGAACGGGTCGCGCGGCTCGACCTCTACCGCGAGATCCAGAAGCGACAGTTCCCGCGCCCGGACGCTCTATCCGGCCCGGCGCTGCACCAATATCTGGTCCTCCGCGGTGGCATCCGCGCCGAGGAGAACACCATTGACTGGCTCGACGAAATAAAGGCGGTGCTGTGACCAATCTGTATCCGAACCTGTTGTCGCCGTTGGACCTTGGCTTCACTACGCTGCGCAACCGCGTGATCATGGGTTCGATGCACACGGGTCTTGAAGATCGTGCCCGTGACATCGACAGGCTCGCCGAGTATTTCGCCGAGCGCGCCCGCGGCGGTGTCGGGCTGATCATCACCGGTGGCTACTCGCCGAACCGTACCGGCTGGCTGCTTCCCTTCGCCGCGCAGATGATCAGCAGTCCTCAGGCCCGGCAACATCGCCGCATCACCGACGCGGTGCACGACGCTGACGGCAAGATCCTTCTGCAGGTGCTGCATGCGGGGCGCTATGCCTACCACCCGTTCTCGGCGAGCGCATCGTCGATCAAAGCCCCCATCAACCCGTTTCGCCCCCGCAGGCTCTCCGGTCGGGGTGTCGAGACAACGATCGACGACTTCGCGCGCTGCGCACGGCTGGCCCGCGACGCCGGCTACGACGGCGTCGAAATCATGGGCAGCGAAGGGTATCTGCTGAACCAGTTCCTCGCGCCGTGCACGAACAAACGAACAGACGAGTGGGGCGGAACACCGGAGAAACGCAGGCGCTTCCCCGTGGAGATCGTGCGCCGAACCCGGGCGGCGGCCGGGTCGGATTTCATCATCTGCTACCGGATGTCGATGGCCGACTACGTCGAGGATGGTCAGTCGTGGGACGAAATCGTAGCGCTGGCGCGCGAAGTCGAAAAGGCCGGTGCCGCAATCATCAACACCGGGATCGGCTGGCACGAGGCCCGGGTGCCGACGATCGTCACGTCGGTGCCCAACAGCGCGTTCGTCGATATCAGCAACGCGGTGGCCGAGCACGTCGACATCCCGGTAGTGGCGTCCAACCGGATCAACATGCCGCAGGCGGCGGAGCAGATTCTGGCTGACACCAACGTTTCGTTGATCTCGATGGCACGGCCATTACTGGCCGACCCGGACTGGGTGCGCAAGGCGCAGGAAGACCGGGCCGACGAAATCAACACCTGCATCTCCTGCAACCAGGCGTGCCTGGATCACGCGTTCGTGCACAAGACGGTGTCATGTCTGCTGAATCCGCGGGCCGGCCGCGAAACCCGGCTGACGATCACGCCCGTGCGGCGCCGCCGTCGCGTGGCGGTGGTCGGCGCGGGTCCGGCGGGCCTGGCCGCGGCGGTGACCGCCGCGCAGCGCGGCCACGACGTCACCCTGTTCGAGGCGAGCGACGTCATCGGCGGCCAATTCGACTTGGCGAAAAGGATTCCCGGCAAAGAAGAATTCAGCGAGACGATCCGCTACTACAGGCGAATGCTGGACAAACACGGCGTCGACGTGCGGCTGAACACCCGCGCCGACATCAACGCGCTGAGCGGGTTCGATGACGTCGTGCTCGCCACCGGGGTGGCCCCCCGGATCCCCGACATCCCCGGGATCGACCATCCGATGGTGCTGTCGTATGCCGAGGCGATCCTGGGCAAGCCGGTCGGCAACAGGGTGGCCGTCGTCGGCGCCGGCGGAATCGGTTTCGACGTCAGCGAGTTCCTGGTCACCAGGTCCTCCCCCGAGTCCTCCCCGACGCTGAACCTCAGAGAGTGGAAAGCGGAGTGGGGCGCGGCGGATCCGAAAGAAGCACGCGGCGCTTTGACTAAGCCGATCCCCCTGCCACCGGCGCGGGAGGTGTACCTGCTGCAGCGCACCAACGGCCCGCAGGGCCGCCAGCTGGGCAAGACGTCGGGCTGGGTGCACCGCGCGTCGCTGAAAGCCAAGAAGGTGCAACAGCTCTCGGGCGTGAACTATGAACGCATCGACGACGAGGGGTTACGCATCAGCTTCGGTGCGGACCGGTTGGGACGGCGTCTCCTCGAGGTCGACAACGTGGTGATCTGCGCCGGCCAGGAGCCGGTGCGCGACCTCGAAGAGGGATTGCGGCGCAACGGGATCGACCCACACATCATCGGGGGGGCCGCGCTTGCGGTGGAGCTCGACGCGAAACGGGCGATAAAGCAGGGCACAGAGCTGGCTGCCCGCCTGTGACCGGCCGACGCCGCGTCGCTCAGGGGATCGTCAGGACCTGGCCCGGCTGGATCAGATCGGGGTTGCTGATGCCGCTGGCGTCCGCGATGCGCTGGTATTGGTTGCCGTCACCGTAGAAGCGCTCCGCGATCGCCCACAATGTGTCGCCGGACTCCACGGTGTAGGTTCGCGCTGCGGGCGGCGGTTCGGGCGCGGGCGCCAGCGGCTCTCCCGCTGCTTTCTCCGGGTGGCCTTCTGACGCCGAATCTCCGAACCATCCCTTGTCACTCGTCACGTCGCCGTCCTTCCGTCGTCATCCCCGGTCGGGTCCCCGCAGCCGCGGAGCCTACTCCCGGGAACGACTATGCCGCTAGCGGCAGGTACGTCGTCGTGCGCTGACGAGCGGGCCTGCCGATGCCCGCGGCGATCTCGACCAGTTCGGCCACGGTCTTGGCAGACCCGTACTCGCTGCCGGCCATCCGCGAGATCGTCTCCTCCATCAGCGTGCCACCCAAATCATTGGCGCCGCCGTTGAGCATCACCTGCGTCCGCTCGACGCCGAGTTTGACCCAGCTGGTCTGGATGTGAGAGATCCTGCCATGCAGCATGATCCGGGCCAACGCGTGCACGGCGCGGTTATCACGGTGCGTCGGGCCCGGACGCGCCCCGCCGGCCAGATACAGCGGCGAATTCTGATGCACGAACGGCAGCGGCACGAACTCGGTGAAGCCGCCGGTGCGGTCCTGGATGTCACGCAGGATGCGCAGATGGCCGATCCAGTGCTTCGGCTGATCGACGTGTCCGTACATCATCGTCGAACTGGATCGCAGGCCGACCTCGTGCGCGCTCGTGACCACCTCGATCCACGCCGACGTCGGCAGCTTGCCCTTCGTGAGCACCCAGCGGACTTCGTCGTCGAGGATTTCGGCAGCGGTGCCCGGGATCGTGTCGAGGCCGGCCTCACGCAGCCCGATCAGCCAATCGCGAATGCTGTCACCGCTTTTCGCGGCGCCATTGACGATCTCCATCGGGCTGAACGCGTGCACATGCATGCTGGGCACCCGGGTCTTAACAGCCCGGACCAGATCGGCGTACCCGGTGGCGGGTAGCTCCGGGTCGATGCCGCCCTGCATGCACACCTCGGTGGCGCCGTCCCGGTAGGCCTCGAATGCACGTTCGGCAACCTCGTCGTACGACAGCGTGTATGCGTCGGCGTCACCTTTGCGCTGGGCGAACGCACAGAACCGGCAGCCCGTGTAGCAGATGTTGGTGAAATTGATATTGCGGTTCACCACGAACGTCACGTCGTCGCCGACGACATCGCGCCGCAGCGAATTCGCCAGCGCTGCAAGAGCATCGAGCCCAGGGCCGTCCGCCGTCGCCAGCGCAAGGTACTCGGCGTCGGTACAGCCGGCCGGATCGCGCTCGGCCGAGCGAAGCGCCGCCAGCACGTCGGAGTCAACCCGTTCGGGTGCGCGGGCGGCCAGCTCGGCCACCTTCTCCCGCACTGACTCCCAGTCGCCGAACGCGCTGCCCAGATCGCTGCGCGTCTCCGTCAGGCGACCCTCGATGTCGATCGCCGCGTTCAGATCGACACGGCCGGTGGACTCCCACGCCTCGTCGGGCTCCTGCCACGGAAGGCCAACCGGGTTCACGTCGCGGGCATACCCAGTGTCCGGGTCGGCGAGCGCCGCGACATGACCGCGCACTCGCGGGTCTATCCACGCGGCGCCGCCCAGCACGTACGGCGGGTGAGCGGTGAGCCGTTGCACCAATTCATAACCGGCCTCGTCGGTGACTGCGGCGAGCTCGTCCAACGCAGGCCATGGTCGTTCGGGGTTCACGTGATCCGGCGTCAGCGGCGACACCCCGCCCCAATCGTCGAGTCCCGCGCCGATCAACGCGAGACATTCACTGCGCGACACCAGATTAGGCGGCGCCTGGATCCGCATCTTCGGACCAAGCACCAGCCGCGCAACCGCGATCGTGGCGACGAACTCATCGATGTCAGCGTCGGGCACCGACCGCATCGCCGTGGTGGGCTTAGCCCTGAAGTTCTGTACGATCACTTCCTGCACGTGCCCGAATTCCTTGTGCGACTTCCGGATCGCATGCAGCGTCTCGGCGCGCTCGGTCAGGTTCTCGCCGATGCCCACCAAGAGTCCGGTGGTGAACGGGATGGACAACCGCCCGGCATCGGTGAGCGTGCGCAGTCGCACGGCAGGGTCTTTGTCCGGACTGCCGTAGTGCGCCATGCCCTTGATCTCGTAGAGCCGCCGCGACGTGGTCTCCAGCATCATGCCCATCGACGGCGCGACGGGCTTGAGCCGCGACAACTCCGACCAACTCATCACGCCCGGGTTCAGGTGCGGCAGCAGCCCGGTCTCCTCAAGCACGCGGATCGCCATCGCGCGCACGTAGTCAAGCGTCGTGTCGTATCCGCGTTCGTGAAGCCACTGCTGCGCCTCCGGCCACCGTGCCTCGGGGCGGTCACCCAGCGTGAACAGTGCCTCTTTGCAGCCCAATTCGGCGCCGCGGCGTGCCACGTCGACGATCTCATCGGGCTCCATGTACATGCCGAGGCCCTGGCTGCGCAGCTTGCCCGGCACCGCGACGAACGTGCAGTAGTGACATTGATCGCGGCACAGATGCGTGATGGGGATGAACACCTTGCGTGAGTAACTGATCGGCAACCGCCCGGACGGACCGCGACGTGGAGCCGCTGCCAGCCCCGCGTCACGAACGCGCGCGGCGCTGACACACAGCTCCGTCAGGTCGTCGCCGCGGGCCGTCATCGCGATCGCGGCCTCGTCGACATTGAGGGCCACACCGTCGCGGGCGCGACGCAGAACGCGCCGCAGCGCCGATGCGCTCGGCTTCGGGGGCACCACCGGTATGGGCAGGACAGGCCGATCGTCGCCGGGGGTCAACGCCACGCTGGTGTAACTCCTACGGAGTCGAGAATCATCCTGCGCGTCTCAGCATGTGAAACCTCGACGCTCGCCATGCGTGTCAGCGTAGACCTCACTGGAAGCGGGCTGCCCGCCACAGCACGATCCCCGGCGGCAGCGCGCCCAGCACCAGCAGCACGATCGGGCTCCACTGATCATATGCCGGGCCGGGGGAAACTCCGAAGAGCACATCTGAGCCCGGGCCGCCGAAAAACGCCATCGCCGCCACCGTGAACAGCCACGTCCATAGGGACAGCGCGGCCAACCGGGGTGACGACGTCCACTGCAGACCGGCCCAGACGAGCGCCGCGTTGACCAACCCGCTGATGAGCGCGCTGATCGGAAACGGGACGGCGCCGATGTAGGTCAGAAGAAACAGGGTGCCCAACACCGCGGAGATCACACCGTCGACGGCGAGTAACCCCAAGACGACGCCGCGCAATACGGAATGGGCAAACCGACCCCGCGGATCGGCGGCTGCAGACGAACCGGTCAGGTCGGGATGCTGTCGAGCACGCTGACCAGTGAGCCGACCACCCACTGGAAGCTGTCAGCATGCCACTGCCAGTACTCCAGTTGCGGATCCAGATCCGGGTCCATCGCAGTCCCTCCCTTGCGCCGCTGGTCATCGCAGCTTACGCGGAACGCCCTCGGCTAGCCAAGGTCGAGCCCGGCCAACAGGTCGGTCTCCCAACCGCGCGCGTCCCTCGGCCCCGGCGCGCCCGCGGCCAGCACGTAATGCTCCTTGCCGGCGATCGGCAGCGCCATGTTGTTCGACAGCGCACAGGTTCGCCGATCGGGGGCGACCAGCACCTGAGTGGCGTGCGCGGCGAGCGCCGCCGCCTTCGTGCCCACATGGGCACTCGCGTCGACGACCGCGTCGATCTTGTCGTCGGGGTAACCGAAGTAGATGTCGCTGGGCTCGGGTCGGTGCCAGCCATCGGGCACCTCGGTCAGTGCAGCGAGGGCGGCGGTCATCGCGGAGGTCGACAACACAGTCCAGTAGAACTTCGGTACGGCCCAACCGGATTGGGCCGACGCTCTGACGGCGGCCGTCGTGACGGTGTGGGTGTGGACGTGGTCAGGGTGGCCGTAACCGCCCTCGGGGTCGTACGTGACGACGACATGCGGGCGGAACCGGCCGATGACGTCGACCAACTCACCGACGGCGGCGTCGCCCGCATCGATGAACCGGGTGTGCCGCCGGGGCGGGGTGCCGGCCATGCCCGAGTCTCGCCAGCGACCGGGCCCGCCGAGGAACATCGGCTGCCCTGCGCCGAGGATCGACAACGCCTCCGTCAGCTCAGCGATGCGGTAGCCGCCGAGCTGGTCGGCGTGGTCGACGGCCAAGAGCGCGTACCGATCCCCGATCACCTCGCCTTCCTCGCCGAGCGTGCAGGTGACCACTCGCACGTCCGCGGCGCGACTTGCGTAGTAGGCGATGGTCGCGCCGGTGCCCAGCGCCTCGTCGTCGGGATGGGCGTGGACGAAGAGCAGCCGGGGAGACTGAGTCGGAGGCATGGCTCTACTGCGGCATTTTCACCCAGCGGCCGGCATCGGCGACGATGCCGACCGGCACCGCCCCGGTGAGGCTGACGTTCTGAACGCGCGGTCCGGCAGCGACGATCGTGCTGTCCTGCAGGATCGGCAGCACGGTCGACATCGCCCACAGCTTCGGCTCCACATAGTCGATGACCTCGCCGATCGGAACGTCACCCTGTAAACCCGCGTCGATGCGCGGCTGAAGCGCGGAGTCGCACAGGCCGGTGATGTTATTGGGCACCTCCACTGGTTCGACCGGCTCGGGGGCCGGCCCGGAGGCCGGCGTGACCGGCGTCGGCGCAGCAGACGTGAACGGCCTGGTCGACGACGGGGTCGCCGGCGTCGTCCCGTTCGGCGCCGAAGTGGCCCCGAGCGCCCTGCAGCCGTAGCGCGACGCCAGCTCGGTGGCCAGGTCACCGCCGGCGGCGTGCCATCCGACGACCGCGTCCACGCGGTTGTTCGGCACCGCGTCGCCGTAGAGGACCGCCGGGTCCAGCGGCTGCACCGACGCGGCGATCCCGACATTGCGCAGCTGGTCGGCGGCGGTGTTGGCGACGGCGACGGACGTCGGGTCGTTCACCGCCACCCCGATCAGCAGGGACAGCGGGACGCCGTCCTTGCTGATCCGCCCGCGCGTCGACTCCGGGGTCGGCGGCGGCGGGTCGGCGGTGCGCGATCCGGCCGAAGGCGGCGCGGGCGGCAGCGATGTGCCTGCGCTCGTGTCTAACTCATATCCGGCCTGGGTCAGCAGGGCCAGCGCGGCGTTCTGCATGAGCGCGGGCGGCGCCGTCGGTACATACCCCGGATCGGAGGGCGACCGAACCTGCGCCTGCGCCAGCGTGACGGTGTTATCGCTGCCGGCCCCGACGGCCGCAAGCAGGTCCACGTCAAGCAGGCCGAGTATCGCCTTGCGCACGCGCACGTCGGCGAGCTTCGGTTGCACGGCCCGCAGCGAAAGCTGCATGGTCCGCGGTGTCATGATCCGCGCGGTGCGCACGTCCGGGATCGCGGACAGTTGCGCAAAGGCCGCGGCGCCGCCGTGTACCTGGGCGACCTGGGTGTCGCCGTTGCGCATCGAGTCGGTGAGCGCAGCCGCGGCGCCCGCCCGGCGCATCAGGATGTGGTCCGGTAGCGCTTGTGCCGCCCAAAACCGGTCGTTGCGGGCCAGCAGGATCTCGTCGCGCTGCGGATCGATGTTCTCGACGCGGAACTGTCCACCGGTGACGGGCATGGCGCGGGCCAGGCCCGCCGGGAACCCGCCCGGGACGTCCTTGACGATATGCGCGGGCAGGATGTCGGTGAACAGCTCGCGCCAGGCCGGATAAGGCGACGAGAACGTCACCACCGCCTGCTTGCCGCCGTCGATCGACTGCACCGACGTGATCAGGTCGTACCCGGCCGGGTCGACCACCCCCGGCTGGGTGACCATCTGGCGCCACAGGTACCAGAGGTCATCGGCGCCGATCGGTGCGTTGTCCGTCCACTGGGCTTCGGGCCGGATCTTGTAGGTCACCGTGAACGGGTCGGTGCTCGTGACATCGGCCGACAGCAGCAACGTCGAATCCATCTCCCAGCGCGAGCCGGTGGACGTCGACGGGTCGGGCACCGGCCGGAACGCGCTCGGCAACACCAGCGCGGCGACCGCGGCGTTCACCGGCGACTGGTCTGACAGTAGGTGTGGGTTAAAGCCGGCACCGATCGAATCGATGCCCATGATGATCTGGTAGGCCCGCGCCGGCGGAGGCGTCGAGTTCGGCGACGTGTCGGTGCTCTGCGGCGCGGGCGGCGGGCTTACCGTGCAGGCCGACACGATCGCCAGTGCGCAGGCCACCGCCAGGGCGCGCCGCCGATGAGCCGTTTGCGCGAAGAGGATCAAACGGCGTCTCGGCACGCCCTCAGGGTATCGGCTGCGCTATGAACGCTCTCTGGCTAGGCGCGGTCGGCCGCCTTCGCCCTGGCCCGGCTGCGGGCGCGCATCGCAGCGTCCAACTCGACTTTGCGGACCCGGATGATCGCCGGGGTCACCTCGACGCACTCGTCGGACGCGCAGAACTCCATCGCCTTCTCGAGATCCAGTTCCATCGGCTTGGCGAGCGTCTCGAAGACGTCGGCGGTCGAGCTGCGCATGTTCGTCAGCTTCTTCTCCCGTGTGACGTTAACGTCGAGGTCCTCGGCGCGCGGATTCACGCCCACGACCATGCCCTGGTAGGTGTCCTGCCCGGGCTCGACGAAGAAGGTGCCGCGGTCGGCGAGCTGCACCAGCGCGAACGGTGTGACCGTGCCCGCGCGGTCGGACACCAGCGAGCCGCTGTGGCGGGATTTGATGTCGCCGGCCCACGGGTGATATCCCTCGAACACCGCGTTCGCGATGCCGGTGCCGCGGGTCTCGGTGAGGAAATCGGTCCGGAACCCGATCAACCCGCGGCTCGGCACGACGAACTCCATCCGCACCCATCCGGTGGTGTGGTTCGCCATCTCCTCCATGCGGCCCTTGCGGGCGGCCATCAGCTGGGTGACGGCGCCGACGTAGGCCTCTGGGCAGTCGATCGTCAGCGCCTCGAACGGCTCGTGCAGCTTCCCGCCGATGGTCCTGGTGACCACCTCGGGCCTACCGACGGTCAGCTCGAAGCCTTCCCGCCGCATCTGCTCGACGAGCACCGCCAGGGCCAGCTCGCCGCGACCCTGCACCTCCCACGCGTCGGGTCGGTCGATGTCGAGCACCCGGATCGACACGTTGCCGACGAGCTCGGCGTCCAATCGCGACCGCACCAGCCGCGCAGTCATCTTGTGGCCCGCCACCTTGCCTGCCAGCGGCGAGGTGTTCGTACCGATCGACACCGAAATCGCCGGCTGGTCAACAGTGATGCGCGGCAACGCTTTCGGCTGCGCCGGGTCAGCCAGCGTATCGCCGATCATGATGTCAGGCATGCCCGCCACCGCGACGATGTCGCCGGCCTGTGCCTCGTCGGTCGAGCTGCGTTCGATGCCCTCGGTGATCAACAATTCGGTGATCTTCGCGCTCGTGGTCACCGGCTCGCCATCGACCTCGCGCAGCCACGCCACCGGCTGGCCCTTGCGGAGCCTGCCGTTATACACGCGCACCAGCGCCAGCCGGCCCAGGAAGGCCGAGGCGTCCAGGTTGGTGACCAGCGCCTGTAGCGGCGCATCCGGGTCGCCGCTGGGCGGCGGGATGTGCTCGAGCAGCACGTCGAACAGCGGATCGAGGTTGCTTCCGTCCGGCACCTGGCCGTCGGGCGGGGCGGTCGTGCTGGCTACGCCCGCGCGCCCGGACGCGTACAGAGTCGGCAGGCCGAGCGCATGCTCGGCGGCCGCGGCAGCCTCGTCGTCGAGATCCGAAGCGACATCGAGCAGCAGGTCGTGACTGGCCTCCACTACCTCCGCGATGCGCGCGTCGGGCCGGTCGGTCTTGTTGACGACGAGGATCACCGGCAGATGAGCCGCGAGTGCCTTGCGCAGCACGAACCGCGTCTGCGGCAGCGGTCCCTCGGACGCGTCGACCAGCAGCAGCACCCCGTCGACCATCGACAGTCCACGCTCCACTTCGCCACCGAAGTCAGCGTGGCCGGGGGTGTCGACGACGTTGATGATGGTGACGCTGCCGTCAGGGTGATGGCGGTGCACCGCGGTGTTCTTCGCCAGGATCGTGATGCCCTTTTCGCGTTCCAGGTCACCGGTGTCCATCACCCGGTCGACGGTCTCGCCGCGTTCGTGCAACGCGCCGGACTGCCGCAGCATCGCGTCGACCAGCGTCGTCTTGCCGTGGTCGACGTGCGCGACGATCGCGACGTTCCGACGATGATTTTCGGGTCGCTCCACTCCGGCCACGCCGGACATTGTCGCAGCTCAGGCTGCCGATCGTGAAAACGAGCGGTCAGAGGACCCCGCCGCAGGCGGCGCGAGCCGAGCGGTTGGGCGGAATCAACAGCGTTCGTTGCGACAGATGCAGGATTCCGAGCAAGAAGCCGAAGAGCAGAGCGAACAAGCTGAGCAGCAGTTCGAGCAGGATCAGCAACAAGCACTGATGGATGAACAGCAGTAACCGGTGCCGGTCAACGCCGACGGTCGCGACCGAGGCTGCCAGCCAGTGCGCGCGTCAGCTCCGGCACCCACGCGCGGTCGGCCGGCACCCAGTCCAACCGGTCCAAATCGGCGGCCACGGCCCAGCGCAACGCCCGATGATCGTGCGCGTGCGCAAGACTGTCGCAGGTTTGCGTCACCAGGTAGGCGCGCAGCGTCGTCGTGTCGCTCAGCGCGACATCGCGTCCCAACCTCGGCCCGACAGACACCTCGATGCCGAGTTCCTCGGCCAGTTCACGGGCCAGCGCGGCGGCGTCGGTCTCACCCGGTCCGACCTTGCCGCCGGGCAACTCCCACCGCCCCGCCAGCTCCGGGGGCCCGCCACGCTGCGCCACCAAGAGCTTGTCCCCGACGATCAGCGCACCGGCGACCACGATCTGGTTCTGCATGGCGCTCATCTAAATAATCTGCTCTTCGCGCACGCGCTCATTGCCGAAAACGGTATACGGTCAGGCTGTGGCCTTGTCGCCGCTCAGCGGTGACTGCAAGAGGAAGGGTCGACATGTCTGATCATCCAGAACCCCAACCCGAGGAAACCGAAGAAGCCAACGAGGAGCCGGCTGAGAACAAGCCGCTCGGCTTCGTCCAGTACCCCGCGCCGCCGGGGCAGACCGAGTACGGGAGCTACCAGAACCCGAACAGGTGACCCAGCTAACCATCTGACCAGCACAAACGCCGCTACGCTTCGCCCTCGGTCCGCAGTTGGTCCGCAGGAGGATTAATCGGCGCGGCGATCACCCCGCCGATGGCCGTCCTCGTGGACTCGTCGGTATCCGGCCACAGGTGCCCGTACACGTCGAGCGTGGTGCTCGCCGACGCGTGCCGCAGCCGCGCCTGCACCGTCTTGATGTCCGCGCCCGACGCGATCAGCAGCGACGCGAGATAGTGCCGAAGGTCGTGATAGCTGAAGCCGTCCGGTAAGCCGTCCACCCGCTCGCGGGCGTCCGCGATGGCCCGCTTGATGACCCACGGCCCGCACGGGCCACCGCGCCCGTTGGTCACCATCGCGTCGGTGCCGTACTCGCGGACCGACGCGGCTAGCAGCAGCGCCAGGTCACGCGGAATCGGTATCGGCTGGCTTGACCCGTCGGTCTTCAATGGCTTGCCGCCCCATTGCGCCACCGGATGCACAACCCCGCGGATGAAATCCACCTCCGCCACGCGCAGGCCCGACGCCTCGGCGAGCCGCGCAGACCGGCGAACGCGCCCAGCAGCACCGCGACCCGCACGTGGTCGGGCACCGCGTCGTGGCGGCACCCGCAGTCGTGGGACTACCCCGGCAAGAATCGCGAGTTGCCGATGGGCGATAGGGGTCGCGCGCTGCGCGCTGGCGAGCCGGTGATCTTGTCAGGGAGCGAGATTTTCGGCGCCCTGTTTCATGCCGGCCAGCCGACCGAGGGGTGGCGCCACGGCGAAGTCAACGCTGTCAAGCGGTGGTTGCTCGATCAGCGTGACCGCTTGACCGACGTGGACGAGCCGCAGTGATGACAGCAGTACTGTTCTCGGACTTACTGCGAGTCGCCGCCACCGTGCCAGCCCCAGTTGCCGCCCCGCCAGTCGCCGCCACCGCCCCAGTGTGGCCACCACCAGCCGCCGCCCCAGCCGCCTTGGTCATCGCCGCCCCAGCCCCAGCCGCGGCAGTCGCAACCCCAGCCGGGGTCCATCGGTGCTGGGGCGATCCCGGCCGGCTGAGCGGAAGCGGGAGCGGCCACCGCTATTGGTGCGGCAGCGATCCCTGCCGCGGCAGCTCCCGCCACGAACAGCGTTGTGATGCTCGTGAGTCTGATTCGCGCCATGGTGGCCTCCTTGGATTGGCTGCCCCGACCCTTGCTCGTCGAATCCCACTAACCAGTGTGCGCCCGGATTTGCTCCCAGCGCAACCAGTTTCGGGCCCGGCCCGACGCCAGATGACAGGTGAGAGTGTTGGCTGATCTGCCCTTACGTAGCGCGGCATTTGGCGTAATCTGCCCATCGTAGGGGCATGTCGTCGCACAAAGAACGGAAGCAGCTACCGCGGGAGCCTTCCGGCGCCGCAGCGTTGCTGGTCTCCGCGGCGACGATGCTGTGCGCGTTGGCCACCGGGATGGATGGCTGGGTCGCTAACGGCTGGGCCGTCGACGCAGATCAGCGGCCGCCGTCGGTGCCCGGCGGTAACGTCGCCCGCATGAAACGGTTGCTCGGGCAGTTCATCTGCACACTGCTCCTCGTCGCCCTCGTGCTGCACTTCATTTGGTGGATCATCGGCGCCGCGGCGCTGGTCGGGGGTGTGTGGTTGGGCACCCGGATGTGGTTGGCGCAGCGAGCCACCGACCTCGCGGAGCGGAAACGACTGGACGCGATTCGTGCCCGCGCCGATCAGCAGCTCCGCTGGATGCTCGCCGGCGATGATCGCGGCATCTACGGCCCGGACGGCGCGGCGCTGATGCGGGACATTCGGCGCGGATGCGGGCCAGCCGGAAGCCCAACTTGGGTGGGAGCGGCAATGCGCGGGCAGCCCAGGCGACAGATCCTGAATATGTCCGGTGGCCCGCGAGCCGCGCTTGGGTTTGGCGGTACCTCCGTGGCCGGGCCACCGGCACCGAGCAGAGGAGGAACCCATGAACGCACTTCGTCGGCGCTGGCGCACGTGGCGCTTCCGTAGGTGGCAACAGCGATACTTTGACGACAGATACGACATCTTCGCGGACTGGGGGCCGATGAAGGCGGGCATTGAGCGGTGCTGAGAGCTCGCCAGCAGCAGCACCGCGGCCAGCTCACGCGCTAGGTGTTGGTGTGTCGTTTCGGGTGGGTGCGGATTCCGAGCGCGCCGAGGACACGCCAGATCAATCCTCCGGCGTGGTAGCCGATTACGACGGCAATGACTAGTGCGACGCCGGGGTCGAGCCAGTTGCAGCGGCCGGTGACGAAAATGATCGCGCCGGTTACCGCGACTCCCGCGGCGGCGCCCGCATCGGCGGCTGTGTCTAGCAGCACCGCTTTGATGTTCAAGTCTTCCTTACCGTCTGCGTCCTCGACGTCTGTGCCGACGATGAGTGCACCGGCCAGCATCACCACTGCGGCGATGGCGCTGACAATCAGCACCGGCAGCCCGTGCACTTCTTGGACACCCGACACCAGGCGTCTGGTCGCAGCCACCGCGATCCAGACGTTGAGAGCGAGCAACCAGCCCGCATTGACCAATGCGGCGATGTTGGTGGCATTCGCGTGCGCGGCCGAGCGTTCCGGTCTGTGGGCTAGCCGGATCGCGAACAGTGAAACCGCGATTGCGGCGGCGTCAGCGAGGTAGTCGACGCCGGCGGCAAGCACCCCGAGCGAGTGCGCGGTCACGCCAACGATCACCAGTGCGGCGACGAGTGCAAGGTTCAGCCCGAGCACCAGAGCAAGCCGCCGTGACTGCGACACGCCGTCGAGGGTAGAGGCACAGGGTTGCGCGTCTGAATCGGCCCGCCACCCAGTGCAGGTCAATAGCCCGAATGAACCGGAGGTGGTCTCGGGGCGTTGGTTGCGGACGTCGGTGTCGTCGAGGTCGTCGTCGAATCCGACAGTGACGGGCCCGATTCGCTGGGGTTCGGTGCGGTGTATGCCACCGCCGCGGCGCCGGCGATGATGAGGCCGGCCAGACAGGTTACGGCGAAGAGCTTGCGCTTCATGACCACGCTCTGTTCCAGGTGCGCGCCCTCGGCGCACCCACACTGTGTATACGAATGGTGAGCGCCATCGGGTTCAGATCGCGCGTGCCGGCTGGCGGCCCTTCTGATGGACGCCGCCGACGAGCTCGACAAGTACAAGTGATCGCGGCCCGGCGGTCGCAGTCTGGTCCGCAGTTCCGCAGCAGTTCGACAACAGCTTTCATTAGCCAACGCACTCAACGCTGTGACCTGCACGTTCATCTCGCAGTCAACCCAGCTAAGCTGTACAAACACCCAGGTGCGCGTTCTATAGAACCCGAACAGGTGAGACGGAGCGGCCACGTCACACAGGGCGACACTGGGCTCCCCTGGATCGGCACCAGTACTGCGAGGCGGGAGGTCTCATGGTCAAGCTGCATGTGGAACGCACGATCGCCGCGTCGCCGGAACGGGTGTTCGACTGGCTGGCCGACCCAGCCAACCTGACCGCCGCCCCACTGGCTTTACGGGCCGGCTTTGCGAAGGACTCGTCGGGGCCCGGCGTCGGTGCACTGAGGCAGGTGACCGGGCTCGGCATGTGGTTCCGCGAGGAGATCACGGCCTACGACGCGCCCCGAAGCTACTCCTACCGGATCGTCCGCTCCTTCCCGGCCTTCGACCACGAGGGTGGCACGCTGACATTCAGCCCGTCAGGCGATGAGACGCACGTGGACTGGGTCAGCACCTACACCCATCCGGCTCGCGCGGGCGGCAAGGCGATGGAGGCGGTCAGCTCCCGGCTGCTCCGGTCGAGCTTCCTGGCGCTCCTCGCCGGCTGCGCGAAGGCGCTGGAGCTACGGCCCGCGATCAGTCGCACCGGCAAGGCGCGGCCGTAGCGCCGGACAGCGTTCTCTTCGATTGTCGGTTCACCTACCCGGTGAAGAAGTTGTCCTGGTCGTGGTCGTGCGAGCATTGTCGCGGGCGAAACGACGGGTGCGGCCCGTCGCGCGCCACACCAGTACGGTGGGTCATATGGCTGTGCTCTCCAACGAAGAAGTAGACGCCGCATTGCCCGGGCTGGCCGGCTGGGAACGCGCCGACAACTCGCTTCGCCGCTCCGTGAAATTTCCTTCATTCCTCGACGGCATCGACGCGGTGCGCCGCATCGCCGACCGCGCCGAAGCTGCCGATCACCATCCCGACATCGATATCCGTTGGCGGACAGTCACTTTCGTGTTGTCGACGCACTCGCAAGGCGGGATCACGCAGAACGATCTTGCGCTGGCGCGAGAGATCGACGAGATCGTCGGCCAGTAGAGGCGATCCACGCCAGTGTCGCCACCGCCGCGACGATGTACACCAGGCCGGCCCACGCCAGGGACCACGGCCGGCCCGTCTGCCAGATGGTCGGCTGCGCGAAACTCAGCAGCCAGGGTGGGCCGATCAGCGTAAGCGCCAGCCACCCCCAGCCGAGGATCTGCGCTCCGCGCCGATCCCGGAGCGGACCGTGGATCAACCAGATCATCGTCGGCACCAACCACACCCAGTGGTGGGTCCAGGAGATCGGTGACAGCAGCAGCCCGAAAAGTTGCACCACGACGATCCCGCCGAGACGGTCCGGCTCGTCCGCATCGCCCGCGCCGATCGCGCGCCACGCGAGCACCGCCAGCACGGCAGTCACCGCGATCGCGATGAGCACCGGCAGGCTGTAGCCGGCGTCGTGTCCGACGATGCGGCTGATGCCTCCGCGCCACGACTGGTTGAACGACGTGGCGACCGACCCCACCCTGTCCGGGTCGAAGATGAGATGGGTGAAGTAGTAGCGCGCTTGGTCGCCAACCACCAGCGCCGAAATCGCAACCGTTCCCACGAACACGACCGCGGCGAACAGCGCTGTCCCCCAACGCCTCACGCCCAGAAAGTAAATCCCACTGATCGCCGGGGTGAGCTTGATACCCGCCGCCACCCCGACCAGTAGACCCGACAGCCACCAGCGCGTGCTGTACACCGCGTACAACACGGCCAGGCACAACAGCACATTGATCTGGCCGTAGTCGAGCGTGCTGCGCAGCGGCTCGATCCAGATCCCGACCGCGGTCCAGCACATCGCCGCACGATGGCTACCGCGGCCGAGCAGTTGCTGGCTGATGCGGACCACTCCGTAGAGCGCCGCAATGATCCCGACCGTCCACGCGAACGAGACGAGTCCGAACGGCAGCAGATGCAGCGGGTAGAACACGACAGCCGCGAACGGCGGATAGGTGAACGGCAGCGGGAAGTCTGGCGTCTGGTCGGCGTAGGTGAAGTCATACAGCGCATGGCCGGTGCCGATCGTGGCGGCCCCACCCACGTAGACGTGAAGGTCGACGAAATTCGCGCCGTTGGGCACCAGATAGGTCCACGCCAGCCGCGCTGCGACGCTCAGCGCGAGCAGCAGTGGCCCGACGACGGCCAACCGGTCGCGCGGCCGCGCCGGGGCGCTGGTGGTGGTGTCTATCCGCCCGACTCTAGCGATCGCCGCGCCGTCGGCCGGAAGTCACCGAACCCGCTCATGTCCGTAACGGTTGAATAAATGCCACATGTGTAACTTGAGTCCCACCAGTACCGCGATACCGTTCGGCTCATGCCTGCTGGAAAGAGGGACCGTTCGGTGTCACAAACCCGCAAGCTGTTCGCCGGTGTCGCCGCGCTGGCGATGGCCTCCGCAGGCGCTTTCACGACGGCGGGCGCGGCATGGGCCGACCCTGTGTCGCCGATACCGATCGACATCCTGCAGGCGCCCGGTCTTCCGGCGATGCAGCAACTCAGCCCGGTGCTTCAGCAGGCGGCGGCCAATCCGCAGAACGCCGCATCGATGCTGATGGCCGCCGCGTCGGCGTTCGCCGGAAACTCGGCCGCCCCCGCCGATTCCCGCCAGGTCGCGTCATCGGTCAATCAGTTCGTGCAGCAGCCACCCACCCCGGGCAATGCGACCCCGGGCTTCTCGATCAAGCTGCCCAACAACTTCACCATGCCAGGCAATCTGAACCAATTGTTTCCAGCGGCGCCGAATTCGGCTGCGCCCGCTGGGCCGCCGTCGGCGGCGACCCCGGCATTACACGTTCCCGCGGCCGGTGTGGTGCCCGGGACCGAACCGCATTTGCCGACCGGGGTCGATCCCGCCCATGTCGTCGGGCCGGCACCCGGGGAAGCGCTCGCACCGGCGCCCGGTGCCGCGCCCGACTCCACGCCGTTGGCGGCGCGTGCGTCCGACGCGCCGGCGGCGGCCGCCGCGCCCGCTCCTGAAACCTCTGCGCCTGCGCCGCCCGCCGCCGCCCCCGCCGCGCCCGACGCGGCCCCGCCGGCCTTCGGCCCGGATGCCCCGCCGACACAGGAGTTCATGTACCCGTCAATCGGAAACGGCTGCCTGTCCGACGGCGGCAACGTGATCGCGACCGCGATATCGGTCGCCGGCCCGGCACCGATCCCGAAGCCCGGCCCCCTGGCGGCCCAGACCGCGTATGTGTTCACCGCGATCGGCACGCCGGGGCCTGCAGCCGAGCAGAGGCTCCCGCTGAACGTGACGTGGGTCAACCTGACCACGGGCAAGTCCGGCAGCGCGACGCTGAAGCCGAACCCCGAGATCAACCCCGACGGCCCCGCCACGCTGGTCGCGATCGCCGACACCGGCTCGGGCAGCATCATATCGACGATCTTCGGTCAGGTGACGACCGTGGACAGGCAGTGCACGTTCCTGCCGACGATCGGCTCGACCGTCGTGCCGTAACCGCTGTGTATCAGTGGGCCATGAAAAGAATGGCGTCCCGGTCGTATTCGCGGCCCGGATGCGCCTCGGCCAGATGCGTCTGAGCCTTCTCGACCAGATCGTCTTCGTCGGTGCCCTGGATCGCTTCACCACACGGGCAATTCAAATGCGTCTTCATGATCTAACCCTTCTTCTCTGGTTTGCTTCCCGCGGTCGCTTCGCTGCTACCCGCCGAAGCCTTCATCCGTTTTTTGTACGAGCGAACTTTCTGCAGTGACCCGGCGTCGACGATGTCGGCGACCGACATGCACGTGCCGGACTTGCCGTACTCCCCGGCGGCCTCGCGCCATCCCTTCGGCGTCACACCGTATTGCTTTCCCAGCAACGCCAAGAAGATTCGTGCCTTCTGCTCACCGAAGCCCGGCAGCGCCTTCAGCCGGCGGAGCACCTCGGTGCCGTCGGGGTGGCCTTGTGTCCACAACGCGGCGGCGTTCCCCTCGTAGCGATCGACGATCTCGTGCGCCAGCGCCTGTATCCGCTTGGCCATCGACCCCGGATACCGGTGCACCGCAGGGCGTTCCGCACACAGCGCGGCGAACTTCTCCGGGTCGTATTCGGCGAGCAGCCGCGCGTCGATCCTGCCGATACGGTCGAGGAGCTTCTTCGGCCCGGCGAACGCGGTCTCCATCGGTACCTGCTGGTCGAGCAGCATGCCGATGAGCAGAGCCATCGGATTGTCGTCAAGCAGTGCGTCGGCGGCCGGGTCACCGGTTAGTTGGAGGTTCGGCACTCGGCCAGTCTAGGACTGCGCGGCGGTGAGCAAGGCTGATCCCACTCCAGTAATAGATCTTGGGGAAGACGAGACGCCCACCGCCGCGGCGATGGTGG